>Ga0268359_11429_pt1 | contig 49536 bp, 49 predicted proteins | sample BioMet11_FD_194416 | JGI IMG/M metagenome (GOLD analysis project Ga0268359, IMG submission 194416) | Sewage microbial communities from Oakland, California, United States - Biofuel 11 (PacBio Assembly) | ecosystem: Engineered > Wastewater > Sewage > Unclassified | place: USA: California | collected...
AAATGGCGAGTGGATCCAAATTGTGAACCGTATAAAATAACTGCGGAAATCAAACGATTCATTGGCCCGCGTGATGTGGACCTTTATCATAAAGAAAACCTATATTCAAAGCAAACGTGCCATATGCAGTGGATGAAATTGATCATAATGATCGCAATGAAATGAATCCGTGTTCTCTCTATGCCGTTCAATATCTGACATTGTATGTAATTCCAACGAAAATGGCGAATCCGTACTGATTGCAAATGGTTATTGCTTGTTCGCACCGGCAATCGCGGGTGGGGTCCAAAGAGCCGCCGGAGGAAAATAAAACAATCGGCGTTGTATGGATTGATGCGCATGCTGACAATATGGTAATAGAAGAGTCTATGGAAGAAACGCGTTTGTTGGATTGCCTGTGTCGGGAATGCTTGGTCAGACATATGAGTACTGGCGTAAAGATATATGCGGCCTTAAGAAGCCTATCGAAGGCGCGCATTTACTTATAGGAGATACAAGAGCAAATGAAGGCGAAATGGATCATACCATGGAAAAAGCAGGCGTTATCCATGTCTCACATGATCAATTTGCATGTTGCAATATTTGGCAGAAAAAAGTAAACGATTTTGCAAAGGATGTGGATGCTATATATTTGTCTGTCGATGTGGATATACTTAACAAAAAGTATATTCCGGCATACGAAAAAGAAGTAGAAAATGGACACGACATTGAAACTGTTATGCAGAATATCCACGCAGTCATGAACACAGGCAAAGTAAATGCCTTCTCAATGTTCTGTCTTGATTTTGACCATTATGAACATGGAGGAAAAGAAACATATAGAAATGGCATGAAACTGATTTCATCAGGTTTGGAAGCATGGAAAATACAGCGCTATAAAAATCAAAATATCCAGCCGGGTTGCCTCGGAAAGGCACCCGGCCTTATAATAATGGGAACATTCATTAATCCATCACGGCATATTTGTCCGGCTCATTTCTTTGTACATAGTCGCGAGCATATCTGCAATCGCGTATTCTGACATGAGAGATGAACTGAACGATATTTCGTATTCGGAAGGTACGCCCCAGTCCTTGTCAGTATGAGCGTAGTAATACGCTTTTCTGCGGCGGTCGGTCCGCCTGATTTTTCCGGCGGCGGTTTTTTCATCCAGGCCGTCGCGCTCCATTACAGTATGAATACGGTACTCGCGTGATGCGGCAATGAATACGCTTATTACCTTGTGGCCGGTGTTTTTCCTCAGAATGTCGTCGGCACATCTTCCGACAAAGATGCAGTCTCCCTTTTCAGCCAGATCGAGGATAACTTCCTTCTGTACGGTATAAAGCACATCGTTCGGACTTCGGCCGTAATACTCCAGTTCTTTGCCGCTTGTGACCGCGGTGTAAAGCATGGGATTTTCTTTCCTTTCGTCGGCTTCTTCCAGTATTTCCTGAGCGATGCCGCTTTCTTCCGCTGCTTTGATCAGCAGTTCTTTGTCGTAACAGGGGATACCGAGGCGGTCGGCAGTCATTCTTGCGATGACGCGGCCGTTGCTGCCGGATTCTCTGTTTATGCAAATGATTCTACTCATAACGATCGCCTCCGTTGGATAAAAATCGGTTGCACGTCAGATATTTTTTATATCTAAATTTTAGCAGGACGGACACGAAAATCAATCCTTCGGCTGCATCGAAATGTACTACAAAACAGACCGTATGTAGTATAATAATAGGCAGAGACAGTATTTTTTGAACAGCGTGAGCGGTTTGTAAAAACGAAACCGCAGAGACCGCGGCATTACTGCAAAAAAAGAATTTGACAATATGACTGACAGCGAGTATTTATATATTTGTCAGATCCGCAGAGATGACTCGACGCGGACATGAACGTCCATAATGCCGGACCGTTAAATCCGGGTGTAATGCTTTAATCTATTATCGCATTAATGAGGTTGAAAGGAGTACACTATGAAATTTACTATTGTAGGAAGTCATCTTTGCCTTGATACGCAGGAGGCGCTGGAAAAGTGCAGCAGAGCGGACATGGATTTTGAGTTCAGCAATATCTCAGACAGTCTCGAAGATCTGAAGTTTTATCTCAAGCTCAGAGAGAACGATCCTATGTATGAGGATGTAATAGAGAACGGGAGCCTTGGCATTCCGCTGTTCATCAGTGAAAACGGGGAAAAAACATTCGATCTGGACCAGGTCCTCGCAGGCTGGAAATAATTCTATTTAAAAATCGTCTGACAACAGCCGGACACGTATATTTACAGCAGTGACAGGTTTATGTGTCACTGCTGTATGTTGTACTTGCGGAAAACGCGGCATTAAAAAAACAGCGCCGGCCGGATGCATGACAAGTTGCGGAAATCCGGGTTTGAAAGTATAGTGTATATAAGATGAATCATATCGAATGTGAGAGATAAAATGATAAACAAAAAATATGTGAGTCCTGTTCTGGAAACGCTGAGAAATTATTCTCTGAGGGCCGGAATAGAGAAAGCGGCCGGATACGCGGCTGAATATGCGGCGGAGATCGAAGACAGACCGGTTTATCCGCGCTGTGAAGCTCTGGCGGAGCTCGGGCAGCTCGGCGGGAACGTTCCTGAGCATCCCGAATTGACAGATAAGATCATTGACATCCTGGGCGGTGCGGGGTCGGATACGGCAGTATCTTCAACGGGAGGAAGATACTTCGGGTTCGTAATGGGCGGAAGTCTCCCGGCCGGTATGTGTGCAGGCATTCTGAGTTCGGCCTGGGACCAGAATGCGGCCAAATATGCTATGTCTCCTGTTGCGAACGAACTGGAAGACATCTGTGAAAAATGGGTGTCTGACATCCTGGGACTTCCGGACGGCACGGCAATGGCCACTGTCGGAGGCAGCTCAAATGCCACGCTGATCGCTATTACTGCGGCAAGAGATGCCTTGCTGGCCCGCAAAAATTATGACGCGGGCCGGAACGGGCTTTTCGGCGCACCGGAGATAAGAGTGGTGACAGGCGCAGCCGCGCATCCGTCGGTTTACCGGGCGCTGTCGGTCATAGGACTCGGCGGCGGCAGGATCGAAGAAGTCCCGTGCGGACCGGATGGCAGCATGCAGGCGGACGCTCTGCCTGAACTCGACGATATGACGCTGCTGATCCTGCAGGCGGGCGCGCTCCATACGGGCGCTTTTGATGAAATCAGACCGATATGCGAAAAGGCCTGCCGGGCAGGGGCGTGGATCCACATCGACGGAGCGATCGGCCTGTGGGCGGCGGCTTCAGAAAACCTGAAACATCTCACGGATGGTCTGGAACTGGCGGATTCCTGGGCGGCTGATGCGCATAAAGGGCTCAATGCACCGTACGACAACGGGATCGTTCTCTGCCGTGACCGGGGCGCGCTTAAAAAAGCGATGGGCGGAGCGGATCTTTCGGGGATCGATGCATCTGCCGGGACATCCCGCCGCGATAATATGGATTACACATTCGAAATGTCGAGACGCGCGCGCAGTGTGGAATTGTGGGCAGTAATAAAAAGTCTCGGACGCGGTGGCATCGGTCAGATGCAGGATGAGCTCCACGCGAAGGCTGTATACTTTGCCCGGCGCCTTGCCGATGCGGGATTTGAAATCATGAATGATGTGACATTCATACAGTTCGGGGCGCACTGGAAAGACGACAGCGCGACAGAAAAAAACACTCAGCGCCGTACAGGCTTCCGGCGTCTGCTGGATGGGCGGTGCGGAATACAACGGTAAATTCTGCATCCGGATATGCGTCTGCTCATGGCGGACGACATATGAAGATATAGACATGTCAGCGGATGAGATCATCCGCGCGGCAAACGGAGCGCAGTGACAAAGGCGCGCCGGCTCAAAATGCGTTGACCGCGGCGCGCGGCGCGCGCCAGGCGGAAAGGAAAACAGAACGGAGGAAGGAATATGAAAAGAACAGCGATAACATCAAAAGATGCAGCGGCTATCGGCCCTTATTCACATGGAATCGATGCGGACGGATTGATTTTTCTTTCCGGACAGTCGCCGGAGGATCCGGTAACGCTTGAGATCCCCGAAGGCGGCGTGCAGGTGCAGACGCAGCAGTGCTTCGACAATCTGCTGGCGGTGCTGAAAGAAGCCGGACTGACATTCGACGATGTACAGAAAGTAAATGTGTATCTTACCGATATGGATGATTTTGCGGCAATGAATGAAGTGTACAAGAAGCAGTTCGCGCAGCCGTATCCCGCAAGAACGACTGTTGGAGTGGCGTCGCTTCCGCTCGGCGCAAAAGTCGAAATTGAAATGATAGCGAAGAAGTAAGTGCCGGCAGAAAAGTAAGGATAAATGATTAATGGAATGGGAAAAAATCTACAGCTCAAAATTATGTTCCGCAGAAGAGGCGGTGCAGCATATAAAATCAAATGATGTCGTAGTGTTCGGGGAATGCGCTTCGGAACCGCCGACTCTGGTAAATGCGATGGTAGCAAACGCCGATGCTTACAGGCATGTAAGGATCGAGCATATGCTTTCGCTGTCGGAGGTATCGTATGCAAATGAAAAGTACAGAGACAATTTTTATTACGGCGGTTTTTTCTGCTGCGCCGGGAACCGCGACAGCGTCAATAACGGTGTCGGCGATTATCTGCCCGTGAATTTTTCTGAGATCCCGAGGCACTTCAAAAGCGGCATGCTGCCGGTCGATGTCTGTCTGGTTCTCGCATCTCCTCCGGATGAAAACGGCATCTGCCACATCTGCGGTGTCGGCGGTTATACATATGCGGCGACACAATATGCGAAGACGCTCATCGTTCAGATCGATAAAAATGTGCCTGTAATAAACGGAGACACCGGCATCCGAGTCGAAGATATCGATCATATTGTCGAATCCGACACTCCGATCAGAGAACTGACGCCTCCAGCGATCGGCACGGAAGAACGGGCGATCGGGAAATACTGCGCCTCGCTCGTCGAAGACGGGAGCACGCTGCAGGTGGGCTTCGGCACGATCCCTGACGCAGTAATGGAAGCTCTGCGCGGTCACAGGCATCTCGGGATCCACACTGAGCTGATGACGGACAGTCTGTTCGATCTGGTCAGATCCGGAGCGGTCGACAACAGTATGAAGGCCATTAACCGGGGCCTGATAACGACAGCAATTGTGATGGGGACGAAAGCCTCCTATGAGCAGTATGATCATAATCCGGATCTGGAGATCCGGTCGGTCGGTTATGTGAACGATCCTTATATCGTTGCGCAAAATTCGAAAATGGCGGCGATCAACGGCACGCTGGAGGTCGATCTCACGGGACAGGCCAATTCTGAATCGATCGGTTACCGGCAATATTCGGGCGTCGGCGGTCAGGTGGATTATCTGCGCGGAACTTCAATGTCGCGCGACGGGCTCGGCAAGTCGATTCTCGCAATGAAATCGACGGCGGCGCTGAAAAACGGCCGGACGGTATCGAAGATAGTGCCGGTTGTCGGCGAAGGTGCGGCGGTCACAGTCAACAGATGTGACGCTGATTATATTATTACCGAATACGGGATCGCGCGGATGAGATGCAAAACGCTGAAAGAACGCGGCCGCGAGCTGATCGGGATCGCGCATCCTGATTTCCGCGATGCGCTCGAACGCGCCTTTTACGAAAGGTACCACGTAATGCCGTGACACCGTGTTTGACGCCGGATCGCGCGGTGCCGGCCGTCTTTGCCGCGCAAGCACACATAGAGACCGGGCTATAGCTTTTTTTCAAGCAGCACCAGTTTCACATCCGGTATGCCGTTGAATACGCACGACACGATATCAGGCTCCGAAAACCCCAGTGAGGCGTAAAGCCTGCGGGCGGCGGAGTTGGTTTGATTCGTGTCCATGCGGAGATAGCGGCATCCGTTTTCAAGGGCGAACTTTTCATAAAATGCAATGAAGCAGCCGGCGTATCCGCGTCCCTGGAAGCCGGGATCGACAACCAGCGTGTGCAGCACCATTACTTCATCGTCAGGAGCATCATATTTCCAGCCGGCGTCGGCATATTCCGGACCCTGGGCATGGTCGATGCGCGCTGATGCGATGACTCTGCCGTCTTCCTCTAATGCAAACAAGCTTCCGTTTCCGAAAGCTGTCCGCGCGGTATCCCCGGTGGGATAGACTCCGGCGCACCAGCCTGTGCTGAAACGTCCGAGCCGCTCGAGTTCGAGGATTTTGTCATATATGGCCGCTATCTGCGGAATGTCAGATTCAATGCATTTTCTTATCATACCGCTATTGTAACATAACACATATTGATTTTGTTAAAATACCGGAAGACAATTGCGTGCCGGCGCATTACCATATTCCGAGGATATGCTGCATGAAAAGGCTGGCGCAGGCTATCGCGACCCAGCACACGAGGCCGAGACATAACGGCTTCGCGCCGGTCTTGATGAGCTTGACGAGGTCAGTGTTGAAGCCGATCGCGGCCATGGCAGTAATGATCATTATTTTGCTCAGTGTTCTCAGCGGTGTGGTGACAGCGGCAGGGAGCATGAAGATCGTGGTGATGAGTGAGGCTCCGAGGAACAGCAGGACGAACCACGGGAAAATCTTAGTGATATTGATGCTGTTGCCTTTTTCCTTCTTGTTCTTTTTCGCAAAAATTACCGACAGGATAAGCGTTATAGGAATGATCGCGAGCGTACGCGTCATTTTTACTATTGCCGCTCCGTTCAGACAGTTGCTGCCGTGGATGCCGTCCCAGGCCGCTGCCGCAGCAGTAACAGATGATGTGTCGTTGACGGCAGTTCCCGCGAACAGGCTGAAACCTTTGTTGGAAAGACCGAGAAGACCCCCGAGCGAAGGAAAAATCAGCGCGGCGATAATGTTGAAGAAGAATATTACAGATATTGCCTGGGCGATCTCCTCGTCGTCCGCATCTATTACGGGAGCTGTCGCCGCGATAGCGGAACCTCCGCAGATAGAAGAGCCGACGCCGACAAGGATCGCGCTCTTTTCCGGGATGTCGAGCGCCTTGTAGAGCACATATGAAGTGATCAGAGACGTTGATATTGTTACTACAATGATAGGAAGCGACGTTTTGCCCATCATTGCCACCTGACGCAGGTTCATAGAGAAACCAAGGAGTACGATGGCTGTCTGCAGTATGTACTTGGAGGCGAATCCGACGCCGGGCTGGAAAGCATCCTTATCCCTGATAAGCGCGCCGGCCCGCTATTCCGATCAGTATCGCGAAAACGGGGCCTCCCACTACGGGAAGCAGATTCCCCAGAAAAAACGCCGGTGCGGCGATTGCGAGGCATATCAGGATGCCCCTGATTTTGCAGGTAAATGATTTCATGTCAGATTGTCCTTTCATTGTTATTTAAGCTTTGACAGTTTTCAGTTTACTGTGATATATTGATTATGTAAAATTATGATTTATGATGTTATCATCAGAAAATATTATCGACAGGCAGGCGGAGAAAAGAAAGGAGACGCGCGGTGCTGGATTACAGAATGGATACATTCCTGGCTGTATGCGAGGCGATGAATTATACGCGCGCGGCCGAAGCGCTCGGGCTCACTCAGCCGGCAGTGTCGGGGCATATAAGGATGCTGGAAGAAGAATACGGCGTAAAACTGTTTTCGTATGCGGGGAAAAAACTTACGCTGACAAAAGCGGGAGAGATATTGAAAAGATCCGCCATTACACTGCAGCATGATGAGACCGTGCTGAAACAGAGAATGGGCGGCGCGGCTGATCTGAGAAAACATATGAGATTCGGAGCGACAAAAACCGCCGGGCCATATGCGGCTGCCTTCCCTCTCTGCGATTTCTCAAACGAAACGACGATATAAATATCAAATTGGTAATAGACGATACGAAAAATCTGCTGGAACTTCTCGACAGGGGGGAAATAGATTTTGCCCTGGTCGAAGGTAATTTCCCGAGAAACGATTATGAATCTGTGAGATATTCCGAGGAGCCGTTCTGCGCGGTGACGGCGCCGGGCCATGTTTTTAAAAAGCGCAATGTGCGGCGCGCGGAGGATCTCGTCGGGGAGAGACTGCTGATACGAGAAAAAGGTTCCGGTACGCGCGATGTGCTGGAGGCATATCTGAAAAATGAAAATCTTTCGATAGAAAATTTCACCGACATTGTCGAGATAAACGACCTGGAAATGCTGAAAATACTGGCGGAGGAAGATTGCGGGATAACATTTCTTTATGAAACCGCCGTAGAAAAAGAACTGGAAGAAGGGCTGCTGGAAAAAATCAGGATCAAAGGTTTTGCCGTCAGCCATGATTTCGCGATAATAAGGAGGAAAGGAAGCATTTTCCCGGACAGCGGAGCAGAGCTGTTCGGATAGCGGCGTCACACAGCGTGTCCGGAGCAGGAATATTTGTGAGGGCCGCATAAAGGCAAAAAACAAGTATTGTGAGCATAAAGTCAAATGCTGTATAATCATATTGCAGTCATATTAAGATGATGGTGAAATATGGAAAAAAAACGAACTCGAAAAAATAATAGCTGAGGAATATAAGAATGTCAGAGAAAGATGGAGGCATAATCATCTGCGGCTGATGCTGGCCATGAGTGCTGTTGTGATAGCCCTTGAATTCGTGATGATATTCGTGATCATGGGAAACCATATGGCCAGTATCGGCACATCGCTGTATACGGAAAAGTATTTTGCGGCTCCGGTCATATGCTATGCCGTGATCAGCCTGGTCACGGTGCTTCTGCTGCGAATGCCGAGCATCAGCGCTGCGGCGAAAAACTATACTGTGTCGATCGGCTTCGCCATGATATGCGCCGTCATGTGCTTCATGCACGACTACTTTTTCGCTGTCTACGCGAGCGGAATGATCGCAATAGTAATGACGATAGTGTACTGCGATATCAAACTTACTGCAGTGACATCCGGTTTTATGATCCTGTCTGAGACAGCGATAGGCATATTCGGCCGCTGGGACACCGCAGTAGTCCGCAACACGCAGTACAGTATCGATGTAGTAATAATCATCATCATTCTTGCGGCGGCGTTCTTTGCGTCGCTTGCTATCATAAAATGGGAGAACATACGCAACGGCGAGGTCGTGACCAAACAGACTGAAGTCGAACAGCTCAAGGATAAAATACTGATAGACGAGCTTACGGGCATTTATAACCGGGCGGGAGTCAGGCGGTTTTTTGACAGCGCCGAACCGCCGGTCGTGCTTGCTATGATCGATATCGACCATTTCAAATATGTCAATGACACCTGGGGCCATCAGACAGGCGATGAAATACTTGTCAGCTTCGGCAATATTCTGCTGGCGCATTCGGATAATGCAAGATTTGATTTTCGCTACGGCGGCGATGAATTCCTGCTGGCCTTTATCGATACGACCATTGACGAAGCATCTGTAAATGCAATAAATTCCGCAGTATGTTCGAAGAGTCGCTGCCTTCGGAAGTGAGGCTGGCCGGCATCAGTTTAAGCTACGGTGTGGCGGAGTACCTGAAGGGAATGACGCCGGGAGAAGGAATATCTCATGCCGATCACGCTCTTTACGCGGATAAGAAGAGAGACGAAACAAATCAGGATATGTAGTTCAGGTGAAAAATTTAAGCATTTTGTGAATTTTCAAGATAAATACTGAATTATCTGTCTATTTGTTGTATAATAAAGTCCAATATTATTGTTAAGTGATGAGGCAGAAAGGGTAGGTTTCAAATGCTGAAGAAAAGAATTTTACCATCTGCCTGGCGGCGGCGGTCACCGTATCGATGATCCCGGGCATATCTGTATCCGCGGCCGGCGCTGCGGATACCGAGATGAATATGACGGATATATTGTCGCGTTTGACGACAGCACATCGGACAGCACGATAGAAAAAGTTGTCGGAAGCGAGGGGGACGACTGCGATTCGATCTCAGACCTTGGCGCGCAGGATCAGAAACTGGCGCTGGTGTCTGTGGAAAGCGATGAGACAGGCGGTTCCGATGCAGTAATAAACAAAGTCGTCGAAGGTTACGAGGATCACGGCAGCGTGGTCAGTGTTTCGCCGAATTACCGGCGGAAAGTCTGCGCGTCGGTGAACGATACGTACAGCTCATCGCTGTATCAGTTCAGCATGCTGGACATCAGCTCGGCCTGGGCGCAGCTTGAAGAGGCTGGCCTGCCGTCATCGAAGGTCAGAGTCGCGCTTATCGATACAGGCGCTTCGCTTGCTCATGAGGATCTTCAGAGCAATATGGATCTGAGCCTGGCAAAGGGATTTACGAACGGCAGCGATACATCTTCGGGGGACGATACTGATACGGATAGCCACGGGACCCACGTGGCGGGGATCATTGCCGCGACAGCTAATAACAGTCTGGGGACCGCCGGAGCGGCCAGCGGGGCTTCGAACAATATCGTTGATCTGATACCGGTCAGTGTGCTCAGCAGCGACGGCTATATATACGATGATGATATTATAAGAGGAATAAATTATGCGCTTGCCAGGGATGTCAGTGTCATCAACATGAGTCTCGGAGGAGAGACAGATGATACTGTACTCGATTCGGCGATAGCAAATTGCGTACAGACACGGAGTTACAATAGTATGCGCGGCCGGCAATGAAGCCGAAAACGGCAACCCGCTGGAGTATCCGGCAGCATCCGACTATACCATCAGTGTGGCGGCCTGCGGAAGCAGCGGCGCGCGGGCGTCATTTTCCTCATACAATGAATATGTTGATGTCATGGCTCCGGGAGTCAGGATCATGAGCACTGTGAACTGGAGCGACGGGACGCAGTATTATTCATATTCGGGGACCTCGATGGCGTGCCCTATGGTTTCGGCCGAGGCGGCGCTTCTCTATGCGGCAGATCCGGATATTACGCCGTCAGAAGTATACAGTTTCATAACCGGCACGGCAAGTCATGCGTCTGCAAAGGATGAATATACCGGGTACGGGATCGTGAATTATTCCGCTGCAGTCCGGGCGGCTCTCGCCGCCGGTTCATCATCGGCAGGATCCGACGGATCGGACAAAGTGACTACAGTCGCAAAGGTATCGGGGTATAGCGGCGAAGGCTCTGGGCGGCAGCAAAGTAAAAGTATCGTGGAGCAGCGTCACCGGCGCGGCGAAATATCAGATCGCCAAAAAGAAGAAAGGCGGAAGCTACTCGGTGACGACCGCAGGCTCATCGTCAAGATCGAAGACATATACAAAACTGAAGAAGGGCAAGTACTACTATTTCAAAGTACGCGCGGTCAAAACAGTCGACGGCAGTACGTATTACGGCAGCTGGTCAACGGTGAAAAAAATAAAAGTAAAGTGATGATGACATTAAAAAAGGCTGCCGCGGCAGCCTTTTAGCATGGTATAAACCTGACATTCCGGATTATTTATTTATTCTGGTAGCTGCGCATTCTCTGACGATCGCTTTGTGGCAGAAACCTTCGAACACGACGGCACATACAACAGCCATGATCCCATAAACCGCTGTCATTGCTGCAGGTCCGGCGATCGTAAATGCTGCGACTGCAGCCATAAGTGCTCCGAAGAAAGATGCAAACGCTCCTACGTTGAGCCAGTTTGTTCTTTCACGTGCTGCTGCAAAATAAGTATCCCCTGTCATATACATTCTTTTTTCCATGGTGCTTACCTCCTTTTATTCAATACACCCTGTCCTTTGAACAACTATAATATAGCTCAGACATAGCCATAAGTAAAACGGTAAATTATAATATCGGATATTAGAAAACATATAGCAGACACGATGGGGCAAAAACTGAAAAAACACACTTCACAGTGTGCTTTTCCAGACTTATTCACTTATTATTTATCCTCTGAGGAAATTATGATATTTATTTCCTGTTCCGGTCACGATATAATATAACCTAGAGAAACTTATTAGTAAAACGAGAAAATATAATAGTGAACATTACGATTTGTAATAGCAGACAGCAGAAGCGGAGATGTTTGATGGATAATAAGAAATATGAGGCGTTTGAACGCGTTGCGAGGAACGGCAGCATAACGAAAACAGCCGAGGAAATGGGATACACACAGTCGGGCGTGACACAAATGCTGAACAGCCTGGAAACGGAACTGGGACTTTCACTGATAATGCGGACGAACAAAGGCGCATCGCTGACAACGAGCGGGCGCGATCTTCTGCCGTTTATCCGTGAAGAACAGATATGGGAAAAACGCATCAGAGAAGAATGCAGCCGCATGCTCGGCAGGGAAACAGGCTCGATAGAAGTGGGCAGTCTGACAAGTATAGCCTCGGCGATCATGCCGCGTGCACTCGACCTGTTCAGGGAAAGACACCCCGGTATAAGAATAAACCTTATCGAACTCGGGACCCAGCCGATGGCGCGCATGCTGGCGGACGGGCGCATCGACGCCGCTTTCATGGAAATCGAAGGGAATGAACACTTCGAATCGCGGGAACTTTTCAAAGATGAGATAAAAGCGATAGTATCATTTGATCATCCCCTGGCGCGGCGCAAAAAAGTCACTCTGGAAGAACTCAACAAATATCCCTTCATAGCTCATACGACATCCGACTATGATCAGACCAACGTTGACTGGGCCTATTATATTACCGGCACGAAGATGGACTGGGACATCAAATTCTCCTGTGACGATGATCTTATGCTGCTGAACATGGTCGCGCATGACCTCGGCGTATCACTGGCCGGGAGCGTCATGGTCAGTAATTATCCGGGCAAAGTGGCGGAGATATCACTCAGCCCGCGGCGTTACCGCACACTCGGAGTCGTAGTCAGATCGAAAAAATACGTGTCGCCGGCAGCGCGCGCGTATATCGATACAGTTGAAGAAGTAGTAATGCAGGCTGTCAGAGAGAGGCGGCTGTGATGAAGATACTAAGGTTTGCTGCAGCGGCGGCAGTAATGATTTTTGCCTTGTGCATATGTTTAATTCAGCCGGAAGGGGCCATGGCCTCCGATCAGCGCGAGCAGGCGCACGGGATGAATTACGTCACGGATCCTGTGACTGGATATTCTTACCTGATCTGGTCGGATGAATATGACAGCGGCACGATGAAAAACGGCAGCTGGACGCATGATATTTTCTATCAGAAAATAGATCCGAATGCTCCGGAGCTCACAAAGAAAAAAGTCCTTGTGTCTGCTTATGAAGCTCAGGAACCGGCGAGTGCATCGTTCAGCAGCGATGGAAATCTGATCGTGACCTTTGAAGACGGGAACGATACACACGGCTATACGATTGCTCAGAGGTACGCGATATTCAGGCCCGGCAGCAGCGGCAGTCTCGTGCCTGTGATGGATTATTCCCCCGATGACACTATCGTTGGCCTCGGCGGTCATTCCGGGCACTGCTCGTCGACTGCCGACAGACAGATCGTGGCATGGAATGAAGGATGGACCGACGGCGGCGGAGACAAGGGCCTCGGTACCGGAAACAATATTTTCGTGTCGGCAATGCGGACCGACGGTACCGGCATCGTTACAAAGGACATAGCGGCCGGCGGCAAAACGCGCGACTGGTGGCCTGTTACCGCATCTTCTGTAAAACAGGACAAGAGTATTATCGTCTGGCAGCGTTACGTGAAAAAGCATACTTACAGCAAACTGATGTACGCCCTGTATGATCCTGTAACCAACAAAGTCCTGAGCCGCGCGCGCGTCGGGGATTACAAAGTGAAATATTACAATTACAGTGTGACCTATCTTGAAAGCATCGACCGCTATGTGCTGACGGCGACGCTGAAAAACGGAAAAGGCGTCATGCTGCTGATCACTCCTGCCGGGAAAATCACTGTAAAAAAGAGCGGGCTCGCAGCCTTTGCGCGTGAAGCGGAGCCTGCGGCCGGAACGTCTGACGGCGGGGAAACCGTAACGATGTGTTACCCGCGAGCTGCGGGCGGAGGAGTGTATTACCGCATCACAAAGTCCGGCATTGCGAAACTCCGCACATCGCCGGGGAAGAAATGGGGTTACCGCGGGACGAGCGGTTTTCTTCGGCAGCGATACGGAACATGCGTCATTTGCGGTCCTGGGAGCTGATTCTGTTGAATTACGAACATTGCAATAACCTGACTCTTGTGGTATTCTATAACGTACTACAGCCATAAAATATATTGAAAGGGAGAAAACAAAATGGCAGGAACAAAAGGAACATTTTATATAACCACACCAATCTACTATCCGAGTGACAACCTTCACATCGGACACACATACTGCACGGTCATGGCAGATGCGATGGCGCGTTTTAAAAGAGCGCAGGGATATGATGTAAGGTTCCAGACAGGAACGGATGAACACGGCCAGAAAATACAGAAGATCGCTCTCGAGAACGATATGACCCCTATACAATATGTAGACAAAATCGTCAGCGGAGTCAAAAAGCTCTGGGATACGATGGAAATCTCCTATGATGATTTCGTAAGAACTACGGAACCGAGACACATGGAGCGCGTACAGAAGATATTCATGAAGATGTACGAGGCGGGAGATATATATAAAGGAAGATATGAAGGACTTTACTGCACACCGTGCGAATCGTTCTGGACAGAAAACCAGCTCGTCGACGGATGCTGCCCTGACTGCGGCAGACCGGTCGAGAAAGCCAGCGAAGAGGCATACTTCTTCAAGCTCTCGAAATACGCGCCGGCTCTGCTGAAGAACTTCAGGGAAAATCCTGACTTCCTGCAGCCTGAATCAAGAAGAAATGAGATGATCTCATTCATCGAGCAGGGCCTCGACGACCTGTGCATTTCGCGGACATCGTTCGACTGGGGCATTCCTGTGCCTCTTGACGAGAAGCATGTCATCTATGTATGGCTCGATGCGCTTACAAACTATGTGACGACGCTCGGATTCCCGGATGATGACTGCCCTGAATATGAAAAATGGTGGCCTGCGGATTACCATCTGGTGGGAAAGGAAATCGTCAGATTCCATTCGATCATCTGGCCGGCTATGCTCATGTCTATGGGTGAGCCTCTGCCGAAGCATGTCCGCGGACACGGATGGCTGCTGATCGACGGCGGCAAGATGTCGAAGTCAAAGGGCAACATCGTTGACCCGGTAATGCTCATCGACCGTTACGGCGTAGACGCGCTGAAGTATTCCTTCTCCGTGAGTATACGTTCGGGCAGGACGGCGTGTTCACGAATGAAGTAATGATCAAGAGACTCAACTACGACCTGGCGAACGATCTCGGAAATCTCGTTTCGCGTACTGTCGCTATGATAGAGAAGTACTGCGGCGGGGTCATTCCGGAAGGCGGCAAAGGCACCGGATTCGACGAAGATCTGCAGGCAGTTGCTACAGGCGCCGTGAAGAAGATAGATGAAGCGATGGAAGTATTCCAGTTCAATGTCGCCCTCGAGGAACTCTGGGTAGTCATCAGACGCGCGAACAAGTATATCGATGAGACAGAACCCTGGGTGCTCGCGAAAGACGAGAGCAACAGGGAAGTGCTCGACACAGTCATGCACAACCTTGCTGAAACGATGAGGATCGTTTCGATCCTGCTGTTCCCGTTCATGCACAATACAGCCGACAAGATCAAGACACAGTTCGGCATCATAGATGAAACATATACATGGGAAGATACGCAGAAGTGGGATATGACACAGGGACATAAGGTCTGCAAGGGCGAATCGATATTCCCGAGACTGGATATCGACAAAGAACTTGCCGAACTCGAAGCCATCGGAGCGGAGCAGCGCGCGAAGGCCATGGCCAAGTTGAAGGCTCAGGAAGAAGCGGGCAAAAAACTCGATGCCGCCAAGAAGGGCGGCAAGCCTGAGATACAGTTTGATGATTTTGACAAGATCGAGCTGAAAGTCGGCACAGTAGTGAAGTGTGAAAAGCATCCTGACGCCGACAAACTGCTCGTGTTCCGGATAAAGATCGGAGACGAGACCAGGCAGATCGTTTCAGGAGTGGCCGCATACTTCAAGCCTGAGGATTGCATCGGACAGAAGGTGGTTGTCGTAACGAACCTTGCGCCGAGAAAATTCAGGGGAGTGGAGTCCAACGGTATGCTGCTGTTTGCGGATAATATCGTCGACGGAAAAGAAAGATGTGAATTCGTGGAAACTGTCGCGGACGACGGCAACCCGGTCACATAACGAAAGGAAGACTTTTAATACAATGTTATTTGATGCTCATGAGCATTTGAATTACGACGGTTATACAGAAGCCGAGAGAGAAGCCGTCATTCAGGGTGTCATAGACGACCCCGAACTGGCGTATGTAATAGACGCGGGCTCAAATCTGGCAGACTCGATGCTGGCGGCGGATCATGCCGCAAAGTACGACTGGTGTTATGCCACTGCCGGATGTCATCCGCATGATACGGGGACTATGGATGAACTGCAGCTTTCGATGCTGCGTTCGATAGCGAAAAAAGAAAAGGTCGCTGCTGTCGGAGAGATCGGTCTGGATTTCCATTATGATTTCTCGCCGAGAGACGATCAGCGGAAATGGTTCAGAGAGCAGATACGAATGGCCAACGACCTGAAGATGCCGATAGTCATACATTGCCGCGAGGCGGATCAGGAATGCATGGATATTCTCAAAGAGGAGCAGGCTTTCAGCGAAGAACGGAAAAGCTGGTTTCCGAAAAGACAGACGGCGAAGGGATTCGAAAAGCGGACGGAGATGCGCGGGTGCTGATCCACTGTTTTTCCGGCAGTGCCGAGATGGCGAGACAGTATGTGAAACTGGGCGCAACGATATCGATATGCGGACCGGTCACATATAAAAACAACCGCAAAGCGGTCGAGACTGCAGAGCAGATCCCTGCTGAATTCCTCACTGTGGAAACCGACTCGCCGTATCTCGCTCCGGAACCGAAGCGGGGCCACAGAAACAAACCGAATTATGTGGCATATACGGCACGCAGGGTCGCGGTCATTAAAAAATGAGCTATGAAGATCTATGCGACATCACGCTCAGGAACGCCAAAGTATTTTACGGGATAGACTGATGCGTGATAAAGTAACACAAACTATATATGAAACGATCCGCTCTCACGGATCGATAAACAGAAACGAGCACATTGTTCTGGGCCTCTCGGGAGGCCCGGATTCCGTGTGCCTTTTTGATGTTCTGACGGGGCTGGCGGAGGAGATAGGCTTCACGCTGGAAACGGTGCATGTGAACCATAAGATACGTCCCGGCGCCGCGGAACATGATCAGGCATATGTGGAAAATATCTGCGCGGAGCGCGGAATAAAGTGTACTGTTGCCGTGGAGCACTGCGAGGAGCGCGCGAGGGAATGGGGGCTGACGTCTGAAGAGGCCGGCCGCCGCATCCGTTATGACGCGTTTGACCGCGCAGCTTCCGCATACAGCGCGGATCATCCGGAATGTCCCGGCGTGAAGATCGCGCTGGCGCATAATATGAACGACCAGGCGGAGACAGTCATGTTCCGCATTCTCAGGGGGACCGGGATCGACGGACTGGCCGGAATAGATTACTGCCGGAAGAGTCCCGCGGGATTCGACATCGTGCGGCCGCTGCTGGACTGCGAGCGGGAAGACATCGAGCATTACTGCGGCGAAAAAAAGCTGGAGCCGTGTATCGACAAGACTAACAGCGAACCGCTGTATACCAGGAACAAGATCAGGCTGGGCCTGCTTCCGTATATACGCGGGAATTTCAATGAGAATATAACGGAGACTCTGACCAGACTGGCAGCATCGGCGCGCGAAGACCGTGATTTTATGAGACAGGAAGCGGAAAAAATCTATGCGCGTGCTTTAAAATCGGCCGAAACGGGTATTATCGTCTTCGACAGAGGAATACTGAATGAAGCACCGGCAGCCATGAGACACCGCGTGGTCATTGACGCGCTCGGCGCGCTGGGGCTTACACAGGATATTACTTCTGTACATCTGCGGACTGCGGATGCTGTGATCTGCGGGGAAAGAGCTTCAGCGAAAGCGGAATTCCACGGCGGATACAGCGTCGGCGTGTCGTACGGCGATATCATATGCAGCTCGCCGGAAACAGGAGAGACACGCGGATGTGATTTTGATATAGATATAGAAGAAGGGAATTCGTATGCAGCGGACAAGTCGTCTGCGGCGTTCGATCTGGATGTCATGTGCGCGGCGCACGGGATCACCGCAGATGCGGCTCTGAACGGGGCGGTCGAGTTCCGCACGAGGCGTACGGGAGACCGCATTCAGCTGCCGGGCATGAAGGGGAGAAAAAAGATACAGGATCTTTTTGTGGATATGAAAGTACCTGCCGGAGAGCGTGATTCCGCAGTAATGGCGTGCATCGGTCACGAAGTGATCTGGATCCCCGGAGATGAAAAGACCGGGAGGAGGCCGAGATACAGCGGAAATTACCGGACAGGTGAAAATACGCAGCGCATGATAGTGCTCAGAATTCGCCCAACTTCTTGAAAAACAGGTGTGCATATGGTAAAATAACAAAATCTGTTTTGTAGAAGGAAACAGTTTTTGTTGTGCATACACAACCAGAAGGAGAAACAAATTGAAAAGAGTATCCAAAAACGTAGGAGTTTATCTTATAATATTCATTCTCGTACTGGCTATGGCCTGGTTCATCAACCGCCAGCCTGATCAGACTACGAAGGATGTATCGTTCTCAAAATTTACGACTTATCTTGCTGATTCAAAGTTCAAGACGGTCGATATCGATGATATGAAGATCACGGGAACGACTTCAGGCGGAACGCATTATGTCACATACGCGTCTTCCGCACTGGATGTCGAATATCTGAACAGCACATATATCAGAAAGCAGATGTCATCCGAGGGTCTGAAGGTAACGAATGAGGCGCCGAAGACGACGCCGTGGTACATTTCGATGCTTCCTACGGCGGCGATGATCATCATACTTGTAGTATTCTGGTATATGATGATGGCGCAGCAGGGCGGAAACGGAAAGGCCATGCAGTTCGGGAAGAGCCGGGCGAAGCTCCAGAAAGACAGCGATCTGCGCAAGATTACTTTCAAGGATGTTGCCGGACTTGATGAAGAGAAAGAGGAACTGCGGGAGGTCGTCGATTTTCTGCAGCATCCTAAGCGGTATAATGCGCTCGGAGCGCGGATACCGAAGGGCATTCTGCTTGTCGGACCTCCGGGCACAGGAAAAACATATATTTCCAAGGCTGCCGCAGGTGAAGCGGGTGTTCCGTTCTTTACGATCTCGGGTTCCGAATTTGTTGAGATGTTCGTCGGTGTCGGCGCATCGAGAGTAAGAGACCTTTTTGAGCAGGCCAAGAAAAATGCGCCGTGCATGGTATTCATAGACGAAATCGATGCCGTCGGAAGAAAGAGAGGCGCGGGCCTCGGCGGCGGACATGATGAAAGAGAACAGACGCTGAACCAGCTGCTGGTCGAAATGGACGGATTCGAGCCGAATTCGGGAATAATCATTCTCGCGGCTACGAACAGACCGGACGTGCTCGACCCTGCGCTGCTGCGTCCGGGCAGATTTGACAGACAGGTAGTCATCGGCGTTCCTGACGTAAAGGGCAGAGAGGCTATATTCCGTGTGCATTCGCGGAATAAGCCGCTGGATACTGACGTGGATCCGAAGGTCCTCGCGAGAAGGACTCCGGGATTTACACCGGCCGACATAGAAAAACATGCTGAACGAAGCCGCGCTCCTTACTGCAAGGAGGAACGGCAGACATATCCGCATGGACGAAATAGAAGAGGCTATCACCAAGGTCATAGCGGGACCTGAAAAGAAGAGCCGTGTCATAAGTGAAGAAGAGAGAAAGCTGACGGCTTATCATGAAGCCGGACACGCGGTCGTGGCGACTGCGCTGCCGCATACCGATCCTGTCCATCAGGTGACGATAGTGCCGAGAGGCCGTGCGGGCGGATTCACGATGGTGCTGCCGAAAGAAGATAAATATTTCGCAACAAGAGTCGAGATGATGGAACAGATCATTCATCTGCTCGGCGGACGTGTAGCGGAAAAACTCACGCTCGACGATATCAGCACGGGCGCGAGCAACGATATACAGAGAGCTACGGATATTGCCAGGGACATGGTCACGAAGTACGGCTTCAGCGAGAAGCTCGGACCTGTCTGCTACAGCTCCGGTGAAGAGGTATTCCTCGGCAAGGATTTCTCGACGAGACAGAATTATTCTGAAGAAGTCGCGTCGGAGATAGACGAGGAGATACGCAAGATAATCGAAGACGCATTCGAAGAGTGCGAGAAGATACTGTCGACGCACAGCGACAAGCTTGAACTGGTAGCTCAGGCTCTGCTTGAGGTCGAAACTCTCGACGGAGAACAGTTCAAGGCTATTTACGACGGGGAAAAGACAGCCGATGATCTGGCTGCGGATATTGAAGTACGCGAGGAAATGATCCGCCGCGAGAACGAAAAGGAGGCTGCCGAATCGAAAAAGATCATGAAGCAGGAAGTTGCGGCAGAACGTATGGCTGAGAGAGAAATCGAAAATATCGGACCTCTGAGCGGCGAGTTCGGCAATCCTTTTGCAGCGAACGGAGAGGATGATCCAAAGGGCAGCGGCAAAAACGACGGAGCATCCGCCGGCGCCGGTGAAAATCCTGCGGGCAGCGCGGAGACAGACGGCTCTGAAACAAATGGTGCCGGTACAGACAGTGCCGACACAGAAGATGTAAGCGAAGAGGAAGAAGATCTTTCTATCTATGATACGGACTATCTGAACGCCGACGATGACGAAGAAGAGAATCAGGCGGATAAAAAAGATGACAGCCGTAATGATCGGGATTGATCCGGAGAGGTAAAATATGAAATTAACAGTCAGCGATTGCCTGAAGCTTGGGTCGTTTGATGACGCGAATGTGCTTGCAGGCGAAACAAATCTCGGAAATACTGTTAAAACAGTATCGGTTCTCGAGGCTTCAAGCAGAGAAGAAGCCGCGCGTTTCTGTACAGACAATAATCAGTTGACTTTCACATCGTTCAGCAACATCAGAGACAATGAGCTCGAGCAGTGCGGCATTATAGAGGAACTGGCGGCCGGCGGCAATGCGGGTCTGGTCATATTCCATGAAGGCGAGATCGTGCAGAAGGTCGGCAATAAAGTGATAAGTACGGCGGAAAGGTTCGACTTCCCGCTTATTGTCATGGACCGGGCCAGGGCGCCGAAAATTTCCGAAGCGATCACAGAAGTCACATCGAAGCTGTTCTACGGAAGCGGGGAAGAGGCGGAGAACCGTCTCATCGGCAACACGGTCATCCACCTGCTCAATTTTGATAAATATGCGGGATTTCAGGAAGCCGTCCGCGGCGCGGCGGTCAACAATGATTTTCAGGTAGTGCTTTTATCGGAAGAATTCAATCCGGTATTCGTGGTGGAAACGCAGTACAATACAACCATAGAAGAGGCGGTAATGCACGGGCGCGACAAGGCGGAGATCAGCGATTCCGCGATAGGCACGCTTATAGATGTGGAAGGCACCCTTACTTACTGGTGGCCGATGATGCTGAATGACACGAAGTATTTCATGCTTGTTGTGGATAACAAGGATCAGTATTCATCAGCGGAGATGATCAAACTGGCGGAAATCATAGAACTTGCGATGGGGATGTGGAAATTTACCCCTGTGCGCGATGCAAAGACGGAGTTTATCAATGCTCTCAGAAGAAGAAATATCAAGCAGGCATTTGCGCTCAAAGATGAAGCGGGAGTAGATCCTGCCGATATCATCAGCGTGTTTATGGCGCGCGGCGTCGAGAAGGATGTCGAACGTCACATAATGCAGGAATTCAGCAGATATAAGGACCTCAGCATCATACGCATAATAGAAGACAACAATACTTACGGCATGATCCTGAGAGGAAAAGAAGAAGAAAAAGGAGACTCGGGCAAGAGCGAGTGTCTGGAACTGTTCAACCGGCTCAAAGAGCAGAGAACGATAAGGATATTCCATGTCACGGGACTCAAGGGACTCGAAGGCGCTTATAACGGCTATCGTCTGATAAGCGAAGCCCAGGGCTTCACAGAGGCCGTGTTCCCTTACAAGAGAGTATTTACGAAATATGATCTTGCCCTCGTCAGCAACTGTATTTTCATACAGCTCCGCGGCGGGTACATCAAGAAAGACTTCACCGATCTTCTTGACGGATTCAGAGATATAGGTGAGAACAAAGGAAGACAGCTGCTCGACACCCTCGAGACATTCGTGCTCGACGCGGGCATGAACAGTGCGAAAACTTCCGAGTTCATGGGCATACATGCCAATACGGTCCAGTATCGTCTTAAGCGCATCAATGATGTGCTCGGAGCTGAGATCTCCGGCAACCGTGTACTGCCGGGCCTCACAGTCGCGCTGGCGCTTTCAAGACTTGAAAGACAAGCGGATAAATGAGGTATGTGTAAAGAAAAGAGGAAAATTCAATGAACAAGCTTGAAGAGCTGAGGCAGAAAAAAGCCGATATCGCCATGGGCGGAGGCGAAGCAAAGATCGAGTCTCAGCATAAGAGAGGAAAGCTGACGGCCAGAGAAAGACTGGACGTGCTTTTCGACGAGGACAGTTTTGTTGAAATGGATGTATTCATGACGCACAGATGCACCAATTTCGACATGGCTGAGAAGAAAGCTCCGGGGGACGGTGTCGTTACAGGATACGGCACGATCGACGGCAGGCTTGTCTTCGCATATGCGCAGGACTTCACCGTCATCGGCGGTTCTCTCGGGGAAACACATGCCGAGAAGATCGTGAACGTCATGAAACAGGCTATGAAAATGGGCGCCCCGTGCGTCGGCCTGAATGATTCCGGCGGCGCGAGAGTCGAGGAAGGCGTCAATGCGCTCCAGGGATTCGGAAAAATATTCTACAACAATGTTCTTTCATCCGGAGTCATTCCGCAGATATCGGTCATAATGGGACCGTGCGCGGGAGGAGCCGTATACTCGCCGGCGATCACAGACTTCATTTTTATGGTCGACGGAACCAGTCAGATGTTTATTACCGGACCTCAGGTCATCAAGACCGTTACGGGCGAAGAGACGACGGCGGAAGCCATCGGCGGGGCGAGGACGCATAATGAAATAAGCGGCAATGCCCAGTTCCTGTGCAGCGATGATACTGATGCGCTGATGCAGGTGCGTGAACTTTTATCATATCTGCCATCCAACAACATGGATGTCCCGCCTGTATACGATATGGATGACGATCCAAACAGGATGGTCCCTGAACTGGAAAACATTATTCCGGATAATCCGAACAAAGCTTACAACATGTACGACATCATCAGAGGGCTGGCCGACGAAGGCGAACTCTTTGACGTGTCGTCGCGATACGCGAGAAATATAATTACCTGTTTCGTAAGGATGAACGGCGAGACGGTAGGCGTCATCGCCAATCAGCCGAGCTTCGGCGCGGGCGTGCTCGATATCAATGCGAGCGACAAGGCGGCGCGCTTCATCAGAAGATGCGACTGCTTCAATATTCCGCTGCTCACTCTTGAAGATGTACCGGGCTTCCTTCCGGGCACCGATCAGGAATACGGCGGGATCATCCGCCACGGCGCGAAGATGCTGTATGCATATTCCGAGGCTACGGTCCCGAAGGTCACACTCATATTGAGGAAGGCTTACGGCGGCGCGTATATCGGCATGTGCAGCAAGGAACTCGGCGCGGACAGTGTGATGGCATGGCCTTCTGCGGAGATAGCAGTAATGGGTGCCGCCGGCGCGGTCAATATTATTTCGTCCGTAAGAAAAGAAATCAAGGCGGCGGATGATCCTGCAGCCATGACAAAACAGAAGATCGGAGAATACGAACAGGAATTCAGCAATCCGTACAGAGCTGCTGAGATGGGTTATGTCGATGATGTCATCGAACCGGCATCGTCGAGGCAGAGGATCATCTCGGCATTTGATATGCTCAAGACCAAGAGAGAATCGCTCCCCGCAAAGAAGCACGGGAACATTCCGCTGTAAATGAAAGGATGATTCAATTGACAACGATAATAATTGTCGCCTTGTCCCTGATCATCTTGTGCCTGGCCGGATGCATTTTCGTAATGAGATCCGAGATGGAGAAAAGAATCAGAGCGGCCAGATATTCCGCACAGCCCGCCTCGACATCATCGTCGACAACGACAGTGAAGACGGGAACAGTGTCAGGATCTGCAGAGACATCTAATATCAAAGCGGCAGAGACTGCTGCGCCGGGCGGATACGAAGCCGGATATGCGGCAGGGCTGGCGGCGGCAAGAGCATCGTCGGGACCGGATGAAGAAGAAATAATCGCGGTCATCGCAGCTGCAGCTGCAGCATGCGGTGCACCGAACAGAAAACTCGTTATCAGGAATATAAGGAGACTGCAGGGCGGAAGTTCTGCGTGGGAAAGCTCCGGGCGGATGGATCTGCTGAACTGATCACTGGAGGACATCAATGAAAAAATATAACATAAAGGTAAACGGTAATTTATATGAAGTCGAAGTTGAGGAAGTTTCCGAAACTCCGGTCGTCAGGGCGCCTCAGGTTACTCAGGCTCCTGCTCCGGGTCCGGAAGTCCCGAGACCGGCAGTGGAAAGAAGAGAGCCGGAATCGGTGCCGGAAGGCGAGACCGCCGCTACCGCTCCGATGCCGGGAACGATCCTGGACATCAAAGTGGCAGAAGGCGACAGCGTGACGGACGGACAGGTCATTCTCATTCTGGAAGCGATGAAAATGGAAAACGAGATCCAGGCTCCGCGCGCAGGCGTTATCAGCTCGATAGCGGTGAGCACGGGAGCTTCAGTAAATGCGGGTCAGGTGCTCGCAACAATCAAATAGGAGGGCTGAACAGATGTTACTGGCTTTCGATGTTGGAAATACCAACATCACAATGGGTGTTTTCAAAGACAGAAAAATGATTGAAAACTGGAGACTTGAAACCGATAACGGAAAGAGCGCGGATGAATACGGCATGGTAATAAACCAGCTGTTCACGTATTCCGGTCTCCGCATCGACGATGTTGATGATGTCATCGTTTCGACGGTAGTGCCGTCGGTGCTTTACACTATCCAGCATCTTTCCCAGAAGTATTTCGGCAAATATGCTATCGTCATAGAAGCCGGAGTGAAAACCGGACTTATCGTCAAATACGATAATCCGAAAGCGGTCGGCTCCGATCTGATCGTCGATTCGGTTGCGGCATACACGAAATACGGCGGCCCGCTGATCGTGATCGATTACGGAACGGCCACCACCTTTACGGCGGTCACAGACAAGGCGGAATACCTCGGCGGCACGATAGCCCCGGGACTGAAAATATCGTCCGAAGCACTCGTGCGCATGACTGCGCAGCTGCCAAAAGTCGAACTCGAGGAGCCGGGAAAAGTCATCTGCAAAAACACCATTACTGCAATGCAGTCCGGACTCGTCTACGGGCACATGGGCTTGACAGAATACATAGTAGGCCGGATGAAAAAAGAACTCCATGAGATCTGCGGCGAAGACAAGGAAATCAAAGTCATTGCGACCGGAGGACTTTCCTCGCTCATAGAAAGCGGCGTCGGCTGCATCGATATCGTGGACAAAGAGCTCACACTCGAAGGACTTGAGATCATCTACGAGAAGAACAAAAAGGAACCGCGAAAGCATAACAGCAAAAGGGTCGAGCTCAAAGATGTAGTAGAGTAATGCGATAATGAAACCAAAGAAAGACTTGAAAATAGGGGCTCTCCGTCTTGAGAGCCCCTTTATAGCGGCCCCGCTCGCGGGAATAACCGATGCGCCGACCCGGCTGCTCTGCCGGGAGATGGGCGCTGCATTGACATACAGCGAAATGATCAGCGGCAAGGGGCTCATGTACGGCAGCAAAAACACGGAGCGCCTGCTGAAGATTTATCCTGCAGACCATCCGTGCGCATATCAGATATTCGGCAGCGACCCCTCAGTAATGGCCTGGACCGCTCGCTTTCTCGAGGACCGTCCGAATGAGGTGATCGACATCAACTGCGGCTGTCCCGTTCCGAAAATCGTAAAGAACGGAGAAGGATCGGCTCTTATGAAAAATCCCGGCCTCCTGTACGATGTGATAAAAGCCGTATGCAGCAATACCACAAAACCAGTAACAGTGAAGATGCGCGCCGGCTGGAGCCTGGCCAATGTCAACGCCGCGGAAGCAGCAAAGGCCGCCGAGGCAGCCGGCGCTTCCGCAGTCGCTGTGCACGGCCGCACCAGAGAGCAGTTCTATGAAGGAGCGGCCGACTGGGGCGTGGTCACCGATGTTAAAAAAGCCGTATCTGTTCCGGTGATCGGCAACGGCGACATCATGACCGGCGAAGACGCACTCCGCATGATGGATGAAACAGGCTGTGATTTCGTAATGATCGCCCGCGGCATGCTCGGTAATCCCTGGATCTTCCGCGATGCCCTTGCCCTCTGGAACGGAGAACCGCTTCCAGAGGCGCCGGCGCACAATGAACGCGTAAATATGATGGTCAGGCATTATGACCTGCTGCGTGCGGAAAAAGGCGACCGCGCCGGTGTCCGCGAGATGCGCAAATTCGTAGGCTGGTACATCAAAGGCTTCCGGGGCGCCGCCTCATTCCGCCGCCTCATCAATACGATCGACGATCCCGAAGAAATGCGCGCCGCACTAATGAGCTGCAGCGAGTAGAGAAAAAATATAATGGATAGAAAGTTGATGCTGAATTTCAAGATGCGAAATCATTATATTACACCACGTTATATTCAATCGTCGAATGTGGACATGATCCCGGTCAGTTATCCGTCTCGTACTGTTATTCATATATACAGTATGATATAATTCGCATATACGGTATTTACGGGATATGCGGGACCCGTGAAAGGGCACTGCGAAGAAGAAATGAGAAGGAGCAGAAATGGCGAAAAATTTGCTGATAATCGGCTATGGCGGCGATGTGATAGATTTTTTCACAAAACAGATCGAAACGTTCATGAGCAGCGCGCGTATTTTCAAACTGATAATCGGTGAGCCGGTGCCGGAGATACCGGAAGGTGAAAATATTCTGCTGACAGAGTCGTTCGAGGGATATATGAAAATGCACGCTGAGCTCAGCAATATAAAGCTGAGTGATATATTATTCGCGGGTATTACTGTGGGTGCGGGCGGACTGGAAAAGGCGATGGATATTCCGCGGGGGTCTGATGTGCTCGTGTATCAGAGCGACTGGGAAATAGCGACCAGGCTGTGCAAGACGCTCATCAGGATCGGCGCGCGCGAAATCAGACTTACGCCGATAGGGTCGCTGGAGGGGATCGACCTGAGGGGGAAATGCATTGCCACGACGCACGATCACATGGATGAGCTGGGCAGTTTCAAAGACGTTTATGATCTGGGATATTCGGTGATAGATCTCGAGACACTGCTGGATATCGGTTCGGCGTTCGATGTGCCGGGCCTGCTGGAAAAAATGGATATCATGGGTGCGCCTTCGTACCTCGTCCCTCTGCACGAGGGGCTGTTCAAAAATCTCGAAAGCCATAACCGCTACATCAGCTCGGCGGATCTGCTGATCAAGATGATCGCGGGCTCAGTAATAAGCGTGGACAACGACGGGAGCATTACTGCGATCAACGGCGAATGTGAGAAACAGTTCGGCATCGAGGCGCGGTATGTCGTTGGCAAAGATGCCGACGAATTATTTCCGTTCGTCTATTTCAGCGAGGCGCTCAGGAACCACAGGAGGGTTGAAGAATATGTATGCAAATACAACAACGAAGACCTGATCGTTTCAGTCGAGCCGAAAACTAATGCGGGCAAGTATTACGGTGCTGTGGCCGTAATAAAGAAATTCAGAGAAGAGGAAAAGAGGCATCACAAGCTGCGGGCGGATGTTCAGGACCGCGGTTATGTTGCCAAATACACGTTTGACGATATCATCGGCAGCAGTGAAGTCATGCGCGAAACCAAAAACATTGCCATGAGGATGGCCAGATCCGATTCCTCAGTGCTCATTACGGGTGAGAACGGAACGGGCAAGGAAATGTTCGCGCAGGCGATACACAATGCAAGCAGCAGGCAGCCGCGTCAGTTCGTGGCGGTCAACTGCGGTGCGATCCCCGGCGACCTTCTCGAAAGCGAACTTTTCGGATATGAGGAGGGCGCGTTCACGGGCGCGAGCAAAGGCGGCAAGACCGGCATATTCGAGATGGCCAGCACAGGCACGCTTTTTCTCGATGAGATCTCCGAAATGGATATGGCCCTGCAGAAAAAACTGCTGCGCGCCCTGCAGGAAAAAGAAGTCGTGCGGGTCGGCGGCAATTATGTCATACCGGTCAACTGCCGCATTATTGCCTCGAGCAACAGAGACCTCGGGCTCATGGTGGCAAACGGCGAATTCAGAGAAGACCTTTATTACAGGATCAGAGTGCTGCCGCTCAAACTGCCGCCGCTGCGCGAACACAAGAGCGATATCCCGGAGCTGATAGACCATTTCGCCGCGCAATTCGGGGGAAAGCTGGAATCGACGGCGTCTGCGCGCAACATGATTATGGCGCATCAGTGGTGGGGCAATATCCGGGAACTGCGTAACTGCATCGAATTTCTCATCAGCCTTGATCGTGAAAACGTGGACAGCCGCGATGTTGAGGAACTTCTGAAGACGTATCCGAACAGAAAGGATGCCTACAAGCTTTACGATCATCAGCCGGGCGTGCGCGAAGATGCGGCGCCGGGGCACGGGGGTGCAGTAATATCCGGCGACGAGATGCTGGTGCTGGGGATCCTGGCTGACGGATTCGAACAGGGACGGCGTCTCGGGAGGCGCAGCATTTCCGCGCTGGCGAAAGACCGCGGAGTATTCCTGGGAGAGCAGCAGGTGCGTACGATACTGCAGAACCTCGCCCGTGACGGTTACGCCGTGATAGGGAAAGGAAAAGCTGGAACGGTCATTACTGCATCGGGCATGGAAGCCGCACGCGTCTGACGTATGTATCTTTACGGGCTTACGGTATCCCATAAGCACCCGATAAACCCAAAAATCCCGAATAGTCAACCCATTACTGCATCAAAAGGCGGCAGCAGACCGAAAATAACGGAAAAACAATGATTTTCATATTTGGCATAGAAATTGCTTTATAATAAGACTGTAGATGAAATACAATCACAAAGGAGGACACCATATGAAAACCATTATGTCGGGTAATGAAGCGATAGCAAGAGGCGCCTGGGAAGGCGGCATGGAATTCGCTTCGGCTTATCCGGGAACACCGAGTACAGAGATACTCGAGAATATTGCTAACTATAAAGATGTATATTCAGAATGGGCACCGAATGAGAAGGTCGGAGCAGAGGCTGCCATAGGAGCTTCGATTGCCGGAGTAAGATCGCTCTGCGCTATGAAGCATGTAGGACTTAACGTTGCTGCTGACCCTCTTTATACATTCTGTTACACAGGTGTTACAGGCGGAATGGTATTTTGCGTTGCTGATGATCCGGGACAGCACAGTTCCCAGAATGAGCAGGACAACAGAAACACGGCTGAATCGGCCAGAGCTCTCATGCTGGAACCTTCGGACAGCCAGGAGTGCAAGGATTTCATGAAGCTTGCTTTCGAGCTTTCGGAGAGATTCGACACACCGATCATCATGCATCTTACAACCAGAGTATGCCACTCAAAGGGACTCGTTGAACTCGGCGAAAGAGTTTCCAAGCCAATCGTTCCTTATGAGCCTAAGATCGCCAAGTATGTAACAGTTCCTGCCAACGCTAAGGTCCTCAGAGCCAAGCTCGAAGACAGGATCAAGATCATGAAGCAGTATTCCGAAACATGCGATATCAACAAGCCGGAATACAACGACAAGAAAGTCGGCGTTATTACTTCGGGAATTTCATATCAGTATTCGAAAGAAGTATTCGGAGAGGACGCTTCATATCTTAAACTCGGCATGTCATGGCCTTTCCCTGACGCACTCGTAAAAGAGTTCGCGGAGAAGGTCGACAAGATCTATGTTATAGAAGAAATGGATCCTTACATCGAGAGACACTGCAAGCTTCTGGGTATCGATGTCATAGGAAAACAGGTAATTCCTTCATTTGATGAATTGAATACAGATATCGTCAGAAATGCTATTTTCGGCGGTACAGACAAACCAAGGAAAATCAACGAAGATGCTGTTGTCAGACCTCCTACGCTCTGCGCAGGCTGTCCTCACAGGGGCTTTTTCTATGCTCTTTCCAAGAGAAAGAACATCATGATCAACGGAGATATCGGATGCTATACACTCGGTGCAGCTCCTCCGCTGAGCGCGCTTCACACATGCATCTGCATGGGCGGATCACTCAGTATGGCGCACGGCGCATCGATCGCTATGAAGAGAGCAAATACAGAAACGAAGGTAGTAGGAGTTCTCGGAGATTCGACATTCTTCCATACGGGCGTTGAATCACTGATCGGCGCTGTATATAACCAGGGCAGCTCGGTTTCGATCATCCTTGACAACAGGATCACAGGCATGACCGGACATCAGCAGAACCCGGGTTCAGGATATACTCTGATGGGCAAAGAGACAACGGAAGTAGACATTCCTGCGCTCTGCATGGCTATCGGTGTCAAGGAAGAGAATATCTATACTGTCAACCCTAACCACCTCGATGAGGTCAACAAGGCTCTCGACGAGGCACTCGCGAAAGACGAGCCTACAGTGCTCATTACAAAGTGGCCGTGCGCTCTGAAGAAGTTCACAGAAGAAGACAAGGCAAACTTCGACCTTTCGCCGAAGAAGTGCATCATCGATCAGGACAAGTGCAAGAAGTGCAAGAGCTGCGTAGGAGTCGGCTGCCCGGCTATCTACAATTCAGGCGACAAGATCACTATCAACCAGGATTCATGTCTGGGATGCGGTGTCTGCATGCAGGTATGTCCGTTCGATGCGATTGAGGAGGTAAAGTAGCAATGAGTGAAGTTAAAAATATATTACTCGTAGGTGTCGGCGGCCAGGGAACTATCCTTGCCAGCAAGATCCTTACGAATGGATTGATCGAAGCGGGCTACGATGTTAAGATGTCGGAGATCCACGGAATGTCGCAGAGAGGCGGCAATGTATCGACGCAGGTGCGTTTCGGCGAGAAGGTTTATTCTCCGATCGTCGGCAAAGGCGAGGCTGATGTGATCGTGGCTTTCGAAAAAATGGAAGCTCTCAGATGGATCGATTATCTGAAGGATGACGGGATCATGGTAATCAATGATTTCGAGATCCCTTCGGTTCCTATCCTGATGGGCAAGGCGCAGTATCCTGAGGATATCCTCGGCAAGCTGTCAAAGGTCGCTAAGACTGTTGTTCTGAAGGCCGGCGAAATAGCATCGGACCTCGGAAATCCTAAGGCGATGAACGTCGTTCTCCTCGGCGCGCTCGTAAAAGCTATCAACGTTCCTGACGTTGACTGGCACAAGGCAATCAGAGACAATGTCAAAAAGGGATTTGAAGACCTCAACATCGAAGCATTCGATGCAGGCTTCAATGCGTAGATTATAGTTTACAGAACCGTCAGGTTGTTGTATAACATTAATACATGATTTTGGACACAAAATGGGACGAGCCAATACCCGCCCCATTTTCGTGGCCCGAAATCTCTCAGAATTGAACACTGGCTTCAATATTCTGAATTTTCAAAGGTGTGTATTGGTACTGTTCATAACATTTATCTATTAAAAGAAGGAGGTTTATTTCCAATGGAAACAAACAGAAACAGCATCACCAGGAAGCTCTCCATCGATAAGATCCTCGGTGAGAAAAAAGAGGGTGCAGGACTGAAACGATCGCTCAAAGCGATGGACCTGACGCTCATGGGCGTCGGAACGGTTATCGGCGCCGGCATCTTCGTTATTACAGGAGTGGCTGCTGCCACATATGCAGGCCCGGCACTAATTTTTTCATTCATCATAGCGGGTCTCTGCTGCGGTTTTGCGGCGCTCGGATATGCTGAACTTTCCTCATCTATACCTGCAGCCGGAAGTTCATATACTTACGCTTATGTAGGTCTCGGCGAAATATTCGGCTGGTTCATCGGATGGTGTATAACACTTGAATATGTTGTAGCGATGTCGGCTATTTCAGTAGGCTGGTCGGCTTATGCCACAAATATCATCAGGGTGCTCGGAATCAATCTCCCTGATGCTCTTGCACTTGATCCAAGCGCAGGAGGCATCGTAAATCTTCCGGCGATAGTTATCATAGCAATATGCGGTATTTTGCAGCTCAAAGGTGCAAAAACGAGTGCAAAGGTCAACAACGTTCTCGTCATTATAAAACTTTCTATCATAGTTCTTTTCATCGTACTCGTAGCAACTCATATAGACCCTGCAAATTATCACCCGTTCATGCCGTTCGGACTTAAAGGCGTGTTCTCGGGTGCAGCTATTGTATTTTTCTCCTATCTCGGATTCGACGCTATTGCCAACAGCGCTGAAGAAACGATCGAGCCTGAGAAGAACATGCCTAAGGGAATCATCGGAGCGCTGCTCATTGCAACAGTTCTGTATATCATAGTAACACTCTGCCTGACAGGTGTTGTCAGATACTCCTCATACGCAGGAGTAGCCGCACCTGTAGCATATGCCCTGAACGCGATCGGCATCCAGTGGGGTTCGGCACTCGTATCGGTGGGAGCCATCACAGGTCTCACGACAGGCGTGCTGGTCATCCTCGGCAGCCAGTCGAGACTTATGTATTCGATGTCAAGAGACGGACTTCTGCCGAAGACATTCTCCAAGCTCAGCGGCCCGGGGATCCCGAGAACAGGTATCATATGCACATGGATCGTCGGAACAGTCATCGCAGGTTTCCTGCCTATCGACAAGATCGCTGAACTCTGCAATATAGGCACATTGTGGGCTTTCTTCCTCGTTTCACTTATCGTGATCGTTCTCAGAAAGACCAAGCCTGAAATGAAACGCGGATTCAGATGCCCGGGAGTACCGGTCATTCCTATACTGGCAATGGCATTCTGCGCTTTCCTGGCAGCACAGCTTTCACACATGACATGGCTCGTATTCTTCAGCTGGACTGCAATTGGACTCTGCATATACTTCGGATACGGACGCAAACACAGCAAGCTTGCGAATGCCGACGACAGCTCGGATGAGCTGGCAGGCTGAGCCGCAGACCGGAATTAATTGTAAATAATATCAAATCAGGATAGCAGAGGGCTCCGCACAGGGAATAAATGATTCCTTATGCGGGGCCTTTTTGTGCAAATCGAAGTGCGGTTTAAAAATTGAAATGCCCGCCCGGAACATGTATAATAACAATATTAAGGGGGCGGAAAAATGGACGGTATTTTTGCAGATCAGTCAGGCTGGTATTCGGCCGGACATATGATATGCGCACTGGCCATAACAGTGCTTTATATCATCGGCAGATGGAAAATGTTTCAGAAGGCAGGACAGCACGGATGGGGTGCAATCGTCCCTTTCTATAATATATATCTTGATTATAAAATAGCGTGGGGAAGCGGAACGGCGTTTTTCGTCACCCTGATCCTGACAGTACTTGCCGGATTCACCCGGAATTTCTATGATACGAACGGCAGCACGATGCTTTCATACGTGATGCTGATCGTTGCAGCCATGGCGGGCATCGCGCTCATTGTCATTGCGATCATGCTGAACGTCAGAATGGCCAGAGCGTTCGGACACGGGATCGGATTTGCAGCAGGACTGATATTCCTCAACGTGGTCTTCGTGATCATCATAGGATTCGGATCAGCAAAATATAAAGGACCGAACGGCGTGCCCGGAGACGGGCCTGACAGGCCGCTCGGATGACAGCGCAACAAATAACTATAAACAAAGGAGCCGGACAGATGGCAATTTCAGGAGCATTTATTTTTCCTCATCCGCCGATCATCATTCCCGAGGTAGGCAGAGGAGAAGAGGCAAAGATTTCAGCGACTATTGACGCATACAGGGAATGTGCAAAACGCATTGCAAAACTTAAACCGGATACGATATTGTTTATTTCACCGCATTCGACTATCTACTCGGATTATTTTCATATCTCGCCGGGAGCGTCAGCCCGCGGTGATTTCGGCGACTTCAGAGCCGGAAAAGTCATTCGTGAAGTTACTTACGATGAGGAACTGACAGCGGCGATAACGGAAGAGGCGGAAAATGAACTTCTGCCTGCCGGCACACTCGGCTCTGCCGGCACATCGCTCGATCACGGAACGCTGATCCCTCTGTATTTCATTCAGGAAGAGTACACTGATTTCAAAGCGGTGCGCATGGGGTTCTCCGGACTGCCGGCGATCACGCATTACTGCATGGGACAGTGCATAGAGAAGGCAGCAGAAAAACTCGGACGGAACCTCGTCATCGTCGCCAGCGGCGATCTTTCACATAAACTCAAAGAAGAGGGCCCGTATGGCTTCAACAAGAACGGCCCGGTATTCGACACAATAGTGACCGGGATCATGGCGGACGGGGATTTCCTGAAATTCCTGACCATGTCGGATGCAGTAAGCGGCCCGGCGGCGGAATGCGGTCTCAGATCGTTCCAGATCATGAGCGGCGCGCTGGACAGGCTGGCAGTAATGCCCGAACTTCTTTCTCACGAAGGGACCGTTCGGGGTCGGCTACGCAGTAGCTTCATTCATCGTGACCGGCCGCGATGAGTCGAGAAATTTCGGTGAGCAGTATCTGGCGGCCGAAGACGAGAAGACACGCAACATAAGAGAAGAAGAAAGCGCAGTCGTGAAACTTGCGCGTTATACCGTTGAGCGATATGTAAAGACAGGAGAGATGCCGCCGCGCCCGGAGAAGATCCCCGCAGAGCTCCTTTCCAGGCGTGCGGGGACATTCGTTTCCCTGCACGAGTTTGATACACTGAGAGGATGCATAGGAACCTTCATGCCGACCTGCAGCGATCTGGCCGACGAGATCATGAACAACGCGGTATCTGCGTGCAGCAGAGATCCGAGATTCGAGGCTGTGCAGAGAAACGAGCTGGATGATCTCGTGTACAGCGTAGATATTTTGTCGGAGCCGGAACCGATAACCTCGAAAGATGAACTCGATCCGCAAAAATACGGAGTAATAGTCAGAAGCGGTTCCCGCCGCGGTCTGCTGCTTCCGGATCTGGACGGAGTTGATACGGCAGACAGTCAGATAGCTATTGCAAAAAGCAAGGCGGGCATCGGCGCCGACACCGATGTGGAACTGGAAAGATTTGAAGTGGTGAGGTACAAATGACAGCAATATGTCCGATATGTCCAAGACACTGCAGTATAGAAGAAGGGAAGCTCGGCTTCTGCCGCGCCAGAAAAAACGAGGGAGGCACAGTAATATGCGATAATTACGGCAGGCTGACTTCGATGGCTCTCGATCCGATCGAAAAGAAACCTCTCCGGAGATTCCATCCCGGAAGCATGATACTTTCCGTCGGAAGCTACGGGTGCAGTCTTGCCTGCCCTTTCTGTCAGAACAGTGAGATATCCATGGCCGGCCCTGACGATGCACGGACTGAATTTGTTTCTCCCGCAGAACTGGCAGAGTATGCAGACGAGCAGCGCGAGAACGGGAATCTGGGCGTGGCATACACCTATAATGAACCGCTGGTCGGATATGAGTATGTTATGGATACGGCGAAACTGGTACATGGGTATGATATGAAAAATGTGCTCGTTACGAACGGATACATCTGCAGAGAACCGCTCGAGGAACTGCTGCCTTTCATAGATGCGATGAACATTGATCTGAAAGGTTATAACCGCGAATATTACAGCTGGCTCGAAGGGTCGCTCGATACAGTTAAGGATACTATCCAGACAGCTGCACGGGCGTGCCATGTGGAGGTGACCACGCTGATCGTTCCGGGCAGAAACGATAAAGACACTGAAATGCAGAGACTGGCGAGGTGGCTGGCGAGTGTCGATGACCGGATCCCGCTTCACGTGACGCGGTTCTTCCCGAGATACAAGATGGCGGATGCCGCGGAAACGCCGGTGGAAACGGTCCATCACCTCGCAAATATCGCATCGTCGGAATTACAATATGTTTATACAGGGAACTGCTGATCGGGAGCGGTTCCGCCGGAAAGAATGCAGTTATAAAAACTGCATTTTATTTTGCAATAAAAGATTGACTCTCCAGTTACCGGAGAGTTTATCATAACAATATAATAACGTTTCAGTAACTGGAGAGTTGTTCTCCGGGCAAAATAAGAACGGCTGCCCGGCAGGCCTGCAGCAAAGCCGCGCGCCGTGACCGTAAACAGAAATCAAGATTTAAGGAAGTGAAAAAATGGAGAAAGTAATAATGAGCGGCAACGAAGCCGTTGCAAGAGGGGCATACGAAGCCGGAGTACTCTGGCTTCCGCGTATCCGGGAACACCTTCTACAGAGATCCTGGAGAACACAGCCAAGTATAAGGAGGATCCATTCACAGTGGTCGAACAATGAAAAAGTCGCGCTGGAGACAGCATGCGGAGCATCGATCGGAGGCGAAAGAGCCTTCGCGGCCATGAAGCACGTAGGACTTAACGTTGCGGCAGACCCTCTCATGACGATCGCCTACGAAGGCGTGAACGGAGGTCTCGTAGTGATCACTGCGGACGACCCGGGATGCCACAGCTCACAGAACGAGCAGGACAACAGAAACTATGCGACACTCGCAAAGTACTGATGCTCGAGCCTTCGGACTCGCAGGAATGCAAGGACATGTTCAAGCTGGCTTTCGAGATGTCGGAGAGATTCGACATGGTCGTACTGTTCAGAATGACGACAAGAGTATGCCACTCGAAGAGCATCGTAGAGCTCGGCGAGAGACAGGAGCCTAAAATCAAAAAATATGTTTCGGACAAAATGAAGTTTGCGATGCTGCCTGCATCGGCCAGACTCAGACATATAGCTATCGAAGAAAACCTCGAAAAAGCCAGAGCATATGCAGAGACCAGCCCGCTCAACATCGTTGAGTACAACGGCGACAACAAAGTCGGCATCATCACGAGCGGCATCTCATACCAGCACTGCAGAGAGGCATTCGGAGATACAGTATCATACCTCAAGCTCGGCATCACAAATCCGCTGGCTGACAATCTGATCAAAGAATTCTGCGAGAAGTGCGAAACAGTGCATGTCGTGGAAGAAGGCGACGGATATCTGGAGATCGGTGTCAGACACCTCAAGCTCGACTGCACAGGAAAAGAACTCATCACCTGCCAGGGCGAGCTCACGGCGGAGATCGTAAAAACGAGCCTGACGGAAGCGAAGTCTGAACCTACATACGACTTCCCGCAGCTGAAGGACATCCCGGCAAGACCGCCGGTATTCTGCGCAGGCTGCCCGCACAGAGGATTCTTTTATTCAATGTCGAAGTTCAGAGACAAGGTAGTAGGCATGGGCGACATCGGCTGCTACGGACTCGGATGGCAGGAGCCGTTCAACTGTGAAGAAACATGCGTCTGCATGGATGCCGGCACATCGACTACGATCGGCATGGCGAACGCTCTCAAAAACCAGGATGACACGAGAAAACCTCTGGGATTCCAGGGCGACTCGACATTCTTCCACGGCGGACTCACCGGATTCATCGATGCTGTACATTACAACACCAATGCGATCCTCTGCATACTTGACAACGACATCACTGCTATGACGGGGCATCAGCTCAACGCGGCGAATGATACCGGCCTCATGGGAGAGCCTGTACATAAGCTGAACGTAACGGACATGATCTACGCGACAGGCATCGATAAGGACAGAGTAGCTGTAGTCGATCCTATGAACCAGGCGGAAATGGACGGCGCGCTCAAGCACGCGATAGAGACAGACGGTCTGCAGGTAATCGTAACTAAATACCCTTGTGCGCTCCTCAAATGGGACATCCAGCAGAGAGCGGGAAGACACTGTGTGATCGACGCCGACAAGTGTGTAGGATGCAAGATGTGCATGAAGGTAGCATGCCCGGCACTCGCATTCGACGACGGCCAAGGCGCATATCGCTGATCCTGCGGCATGCACAGGATGCGGACTCTGCATGCAGAACTGTAAAGTCGGAGCAATAACGAAGGTTGGTGAATAAATGGCAAACGGAAAGAATATAATTTTAGTAGGAGTCGGCGGACAGGGAACTATCCTTACGACAAAGATCCTTTCGGCCGGCCTCACAGAGCTCGGCTACGACGTAAAGATGAGCGAGATCCACGGAATGTCCCAGAGGGGCGGCACAGTAACGACTCAGCTAAAGTACGGCGATAAAGTGTACGCGCCGAATATCGGCGACGGAGAAGCCGATGTTATTGTCGGATTCGAAAAGTCAGAGGCGGCAAGAGCGATCCCTTATCTGAGGATAGGCGGTACAGTCATCGCGATGAGCGTGAGATATATTCGATGCCTGTACTGACGGGCGCGGCTGAATATCCTCACGGGATACTCGATGATCTCAAGAAGACGGTCGGCGAAGACCACGTCAAAGTCATCGACGCATTCGCTAAGGCTGAAGAGCTCGGCAATACAAGAGTACAGAACATAGTTCTGCTCGGAGCTCTCGTCAAGGTCCTCGGCATCGAAGGCATCGACTGGGTGGAGCTCGTAGGCAAAATGGTGCCTGCCAAAGTCAGGGATCTCAATATCGAAGCATACAAACAGGGCTTCGCAATGGTGTAAAAAGATAACAAGATAGATTCATTTACAGGGAGGAAGGATTCATGGAAAAAAGAAGATGGCTGTATCTCGGGACGGGGACATTGATGCTCCTATTTCTGGGGCTGATATATGCATGGTCGATTTTCAGAGCGCCGATAGGTCTGATGTTCACTCAGTGGTCGCTGTCGCAGATATCGCTTACCTTCACGATTTCCATGACTTTCTTCTGCCTGGGAGGATTCCTTTCGGGGAAACTGTTCCCGAAGACGGGACCGAAACCGATACTCTTCGCGGCGGCGGTATGCCTGCTCGCGGGATTCTTCGGGGTCTCGATGATGGATCCTTCGGCGCCGGGAAGATCGCTGATGATGCTGTACATACTCTACGGAGTGCTGTGCGGCGGCGGAGTCGGTCTCGCGTATAACTCCATAATCAGTTCAGTGGTCGGATGGTTTCCGGACAAATCCGGAGCGGCTTCGGGGATACTGCTGATGGGCTTCGGCATCGGAGGCATGGCTCTCGGGAGCATAGTCAAAGTAATGATAGGCAGCATCGGTTTGCTGATTACTTTCAAGATACTGGGTATCGCGATCGCGGTAGTGGTCGTGCTCGGCACATTTGTACTGAGGAAAACCGGAAGTCAAAAAAGCTGATGCGTCAGACGGCGGCAAGGTCAGGAATCTTGCGGTCTCAGAGATGCTGAAGACTGCCACGTTCTGGATTTTCATGGTATGGCTCATACTCCTGAGCTCAGGAGGGCTGATCGTAATCAACAGCGCCGCGTCGATTGCCGCCGCGTTCGGAGCAAGCGAAGTGCTCGGGCTCATAGTTTCTGTATTCAACGGAGCAGGCAGAGTCATAGTCGGAACGCTGTTCGACAAGTTCGGCAGAAAGACGACCATGATCATCAACAATATTTTCTTCGGCTGTGCAGGCGTGTGTCTTCTCCTCGGAGCAAAGACAGGAAGCGTGGCACTGATCGTGGCCGGACTTGTGTTTATAGGCACAGGTTACGGAGGAAACCCTACGCTGACATCTGCGATAATACAGAGACTCTACGGACCGAAAAATTATTCGGTAAACTTCAGCGTCGCGAACTTTTCACTGATACCGGCGGCCATCATAGGCCCTATGGTATCGAGTTCGCTCATTGAAAGAGCAGGCGGAAAGTATGATTCAACATTTATGATGGTGGTCGTGCTTGCTGTCGCTGCAGCGGCTGTCTGGGTGGTCATGAGCAGATCAGCGGACAAAATGGAGAGAACAGAAAACAACTAATAGTGATACATAAGCACAGACTCTCCGCCTGATGGAGAGTTTGTGCTATTATATTAGCAGTAATGTAAATAAGAGGTGAACAATGGATAAAATTATAACGGCCGAACAGGCGGCTGCCATGGTCGAGGGCGGGGACCGTACTGTCATGATTGCAGGATTCGGGACCACCGGAACTCCAAATCATATCCTGAAGAGTCTGGCAGATCTCGGTACGATCGACCTGTCGATCATTGCAGGCGATTTCGGACAGAACAACCGCGGTTTCCGCCAGGGCATCGCGCTGCTCGTAGGAAACGGGCAGGTGAGCAGAGCGCAGATATCGTTTACAGGAGTAAATCCGGAAGCTGCCGCCAAGGCCGCAGCCGGAGAAATAGATGTTACCTTCATCCCTCTCGGGACTCTTGTCGAAAGAATAAGATGCGGCGGTTACGGGATAGGCGGATTCTATACGAGAACAGGCGTCGGCACGCTGGTGGCGGAAGGCAAAGAGAGCAAGGTCATCGACGGAGTGGAATATCTTCTGGAGAAGCCGCTGCGTGCAGATGTGGGACTGGTGAAGGCGTACAAGGCTGACAAGTTCGGCAATGCAGTCTTCAGATACACTGCCAGAGGTTATAATGAGTTTATTGCAATGGCCTGCGATAATACGATCCTGGAAGTCGAGGAGCTGGTCGAGGTCGGAGATATCCAGCCTGATGAAGTTCAGCTTCCGGGAATATTCGTGAACCACATCGTAGTCGGAAAGGAGGCTGTACTCTAATGTCGAATGCAAGAGAAATAATAGCCAGGAATATAGCCCCGATGCTGAAAGACGGGGACATAGTGAACCTCGGAGTCGGTATGCCGACAATGGTCGGGAATTACGTAGACCCTGACATGGAGCTATACTTCCACGCGGAGAACGGCACCATTGGAGCCGGAGTGGTCCTGAGCGGCGAGATGTTCGAATCACCGGAGATATTACTGCAGTGGGAGGAAGACCACAGCGGATTCAAGACAGACTATCACGAGGGACATAAGGATCTTGCGAATGCGGGAAGCGAATATATCACCCTTCTCGACGGAGCAAGCTGCTTCGATGTGTGCAGATCGTTCGCGATCGCGCGCGGCGGGCATCTCGATGTGACAGTCCTGGGCGCGCTGCAGGTCGACCAGGAAGGCAGCCTTGCCAACTGGATGGTCCCGGGCAAAAGAGTCAACGGCATGGGCGGCGCGATGGACATCCTTTCGGGTGCGAAGAAGGCGATAATCGCTATGGAGCACTGCACGAAGGACGGAAAACCCAAGCTGCTCAGAAAGTGCACGATGCCGTACACAGCAATAAACTGCGTGGACACTGTCGTGACAGAAAAGTGTATCATCGATATCGAAGACGGGCATTTTACCGTCAGGGCTCTGTATCCGGGAGTGACGCGCGAGGAAATTGAAGCGACTGTCGAGGGCGAGCTGGTATTCGCAGATGAGATGAAAGTAATGGCAGTATAATTTGAAAGAGACGGCGAAGTAAATGAAACAGCTTTTTTCAATAGGGGAAATGGCAAAAATATTCAATCTCAACGTGAGAACACTGCGGTATTATGATGATATCGGTCTGCTCATTCCCGACAAAGTTGATGAAGACACCGGGTACAGATATTACGGCTCGGCTCAGTTTGAGCGCGCTGATACGATCAAGTATCTAAGGGCGCTTGACATGCCGATTTCACAGATCAAACGGTTTTTCGACAACTCGGACATCAGCGAGATGACTGCAATAATGGAAGAGCAGGAGGCGGAGATCCGCCGCAAGCAGGAACAGCTGGAAAGGATCGAAAATAAAATATCCAATCGCCTTGAGCAGCTGAAAAGAGCGGAGACGCAGGGCCTGGGCAAGATAGAGCACAGGACCATCCCCCCGCGCGAGCTGGCAATAATACGCACCGAAGTAACAACGATCGACGATATCACAGTCAACGTCAGCGGTCTGCGTGACAAGAGCATGCGCGAAGCTGTCGTGTTCCAGGGGAAGATAGGCCTGTCAATAAACCGGGAAAATATTCTGGCCGGGAAATTCGACAAATATGACGAAGTTTTCATCATCTTGGATCCGGCCGACCCGTACGAGGGCGAGCGCGACAAAATCGAAGGCGGCGAATATATCACGATCATGTTCAACGGAAGCCATGACAAAGCTGCCAGGTATTACAGAAAGCTCCTGAATTACATGTCTGAAAACGGACTGGAGCTTGCTGATGATTCTGTGGAGATATCTATAATAGACTCCGGGATCACCAACGATGAAAGCAAGTTCATTTCCGAACTTCAGCTCAAAGTAAAATAATATACCGGTCTGTAAATATACGGACCGCGAAAAGAAAAGCAAGATGCTGCCGCACTGAAGATGAGCGATCTCCAATGCGGCAGCATCTCTATTATGTCATAAAGGAAATAATCGGATAATATTATGCCGGACTGATCAGGCCGGCGGGCCCTGAAGGCCCGAAGTTTGGCCTACCGGCATCCGCCGCCGCAGCCGCCGTGTCCGTGACCGCCGCAGCCGCCTTCAGCTCCGTGTCCGTGACTGCCGCAGCCGCCTTCAGCTCCATGGCCGTGACCGCCGCAGTTGTGCGCGCCGCCTTCGTGGTGCGAGCATGACGCATCAGGATCGAACTGCAGTGAACCTGCGAGAAGCGCCGTTACTGCATCGTCCGCACTGCCGGAAGCGCCTCCGTATATTTCGATGCCCGCCTCGTCGAGCGCCTGACGCGCGCCGCCGCCTATGCCGCCGCAGATAAGCGCCGTGACTCCCATAGAAGCCAGAACACCTGCAAGCGCGCCGTGTCCGCTGCCGTTGGTTCCTACCACTTCAGAGTTTTTTACCTGTCCTTCTTCGACACTATAGATCTTGAAGTTTTCACTGTGGCCGAAGTGCTGGAAAATCTGTCCGTTTTCATACGTTACTGCTATTTTCATTTGTGTCCTCCCGGTATTGTTAAATGTTTTCATATGGTAAAATGTGTAACTGCATCTGGCTGTGCACTGCCGCGTCTAACCGCGTCCGCACCGTCCGCCGCAGTGTCTGTCGCATCCGCAGCCGCATTCGCTGCAGACAACAATGTCACCGCCCGAAATGACCAGTTCACGGCTGTCTACAAGGGCCTGTGCAAGTTTTCCGCGCGCGCTGCTGTATATCGACTGCACCGTCGTACGTGCGATATCCATCTGTTCCGCGCACTGCTCCTGATTCATGCCTTCATGATCGATCAGTCTGACCGCTTCAAATTCGTCAACAGTCATTAAGATCGGTTCCCCGCCTTCACAGGGATGTCCTTTCGGTCCGAATCTCTGACACGCCGGCATTGCGCATATGCGGCGTCTCTTACATGGTCTCGGCATATCGATCACCTCCTTCGATCTGTTTTCGGGTATCTGACATATGTCATTAACTTATATTCACAGTATATACCGTTTTCGACATATGTCAACAATAAAAATGGTAACGAAGATCAGGAATGGAAAAATGGGAATGAGAATAGTGAATAAGGGATGGAAATGATAGAAAATGGTGGTGCGTTTTCCCGAAAAGTCGAAAAGTGCACCACCATTTTCAACGTTCGCGGGCTCTCACTGGCGGCGCGAAGGTGAATTCGTCTGTTGAGCGCCCGCTCAATCGCTGCAGCCCAGTGAACGGTGGTGCAGATCCGGCGGAATCGGAAATCTACACCACCGCCCTCATCTAATCCCAGCGGATATTGGTGCAGGTCCGGCAGACCCGCCAGACCTGCCAGACCCGCCAGACCCACTAGATACGGCAGTCTGCATCAATTCCTTCATAATATTCAAATGAAAAGACACGGACTGGAGTCCGTGTCTTGATCTTATCCATATCAGGCAGCGTATGCTGCGTGCGACGATCCTATTTAAAGTATCTGTCGAGGAAACCCTGGAAAGCTCTTCCGTGTCTTGCTTCGTCACGAGCCATTTCGTGAACTGTATCATGGATAGCGTCAAGGTTCTGCTTCTTAGCCATTACTGCGATATCTGTCTTGCCCTTGCATGCGCCGCATTCAGCCTCTACTCTCATTTCGAGGTTCTTCTTTGTTGAAGGTGTAACAACTTCGCCGAGCATTTCCGCAAATCTCGATGCGTGGTCTGCTTCTTCGAAAGCTGCCTGTCTCCAGTACATGCCGATTTCAGGATATCCCTCTCTGAATGCCACTCTTGACATTGCCAGGTACATACCTACTTCTGTGCACTCGCCGTTGAAGTTGTCTCTGAGTCCCTGAACGATTTCAGGATCTACGCCGTCAACGATTCCTACTTCGTGCTCTGCTACGAAATTGAGTTCGCCTTCTTCTGCCTTGACGAATTTATCAGCAGGAGCGTTGCACTGTGGGCACTTCTCCGGTGGGTTGTCGCCTTCATAAGTATAGCCGCAAACTGAACATGTCCATTTCATAATAATTACCTCCATTATTCAAATTATGTATTACCATTTATACCAATAGCTTTAAAATTGTCATGATTGATTATACCACCAATTCGTGGACTAAACCATAAATCTGAGATATAATCGTATAGAAAAAGAAGTTCCGAATCGGTCAAAATAATAAGTTTGAAAGCAGCGCAAACGGTGTAATAACTATGGAGATTCATGAAATCAAGAATAGTTATAAAGGAGAAAACATAATGGACGAAAGAGAGACGAAGATCCAGGAAGGACTTGAACAGATCAGACCATTCCTGCAGAGAGACGGCGGGGATATCGAATATGTAGGCCTTACAGAAGACGGAGTTGTACAGGTCAGACTGCAGGGACACTGCGCAGGCTGCCCGGGTGCCAGGATGACTATGGAAGGCGTCGTAGCGAGAGTCCTGATGGAAGGCGATCCCGACATCAAAGGCGTTGAGGCAGTAGACTAAGCAAATGCCCGCAGCGCACCGGCAGAAAGACCGCAGAAAATACCGATTCAGGGCAAGATTCTTTCTGCTTCTAATAATGGTAATCTTATTGGCTTTTGCCATCGTCCGGGTGTCTATGATCCCGGACGGCGGCAGCCGTGATACTTCACAAGCTTCTGATTCAAACATCGCCGGCATGGACATAATGTTCGCGGGCGATCTTGTCATGCATACATCGCTCCTGCAGGCGTCCACCTCGAACGGGACCTGCGACATCAGCAGCGACTTCCGGTACATTAAGAAATACATAAAAAACGCAGACATAGCAGTGTGCGACCTTGAAACGACATTCAGCGGCAGCACAACGGGATATCCGCGATTTTCGAGTCCGTCGGCTGTGGCCGATTCACTTGCGGGCGTCGGCTTCGACCTTGTCGGCACGGCGAATAATCATGCCTACGATTACGGCCATTCCGGCCTGATGAAAACATTGCGCGGCCTCAAAGCTGCCGGGCTGAAGACGGCGGGAACGCGCGGTTCGGCTGACGGTAAAAGATTTGCGATGTTTACAGTTGACGGCGTCAGGGTGGCAATAATGCCTTATACCTTCGCGACGGGCAGCGGCAGTTCCATCGGGCTCAACGGTCTGTCGATGGGCAGCGACAGACAGTACGTCAATTACTTCACTTACAGCAGCGGCGGCGCGCGGAAAATCGCGAACACCGAAAAGGCGGCGCGGAAGGCGGGGGCGGATATCGTCATCGCCTACATGCACTGGGGCGAAGAATACACGCAGGTGAACAGCAGCCAGAAGACGCTCGTGAAGAGACTCCTGAAGGAAAGCACTATTGATGCAGTAATAGGTTCGCATCCCCACGTGGTCCAGAAGTACACGACGATGACGAACAGCGCGGGCGCGGAAGTGCCGGTGTATTACGCCATCGGCAATCTGCTCTCGAACCAGCGGTCGGAGATCCTTAACCACGGCATATCGACAGAAGAAGGCGCTCTGGTCGACATTTCGATCAAATATGATAAAGACAAAGACAAAGTGCAAAGCCTGAAGACAGAAGCGATACCTTACTGGGTCGATAAATATACAGACGGAAAAGTGAAGTATCGCATCATTCCGCTGACGGGCGAATACAAAAATAACGAAGCGCTCAAAGTCTCGGGACATGCGGCCAAAGCAGCCGAAGCGAAGAAGAACGTTTACGAGAGACTGGGAATAAATAATTAAAACAGGCAGGCGGAGAAGAAGAGAAAAATGGTGGATAGAAAAACGGCAATCGATAAAAAAATCAGTGAAAACTTCGCAGAGGAAATCAAATTCCTGCAGGAGATAGTGGCGATAAACAGCGTCGGGACCGGACCTGAAGGCGATATGCCTTTCGGCAGGGGCGTGCAGGAAGTTTACGAACATGTGCTGGAAAAAGGACGCAGCTTCGGTTTCGATACAGAGGATATCGACAGACAGGGCGGACATATCGAGTTCGGAGGAATAATCAGAAACGAAGCAGGCGAGATCACCGGCACTTCCGATGAGACCGTCGGCATCGTCGCGCACCTCGATACCGTTCCGCTCGGAGACGGCTGGACACACGACCCGCTCGGCGGAGAACGCGACGGCGGCAGGATATACGGCCGCGGCACCTCGGACGACAAGGGTCCGGCAGCGGCGGCAATGTTCGCGATGAAGGCTCTGGCAGATCTCGACATGATCCCGGAAAAACGCATCCGTCTCATCCTCGGGCTGAACGAAGAGACCGGCTGGAGCGGCATGCATTACTACAACGAGAGAGTAAAAGAACCCGATCTCGGCTGGACGCCTGACGCGTATTTCCCGGCGATCAGAGGGGAAATGGGCACGCTGATGTTCGATATCGCGAAAAAAATTCGCGCAGTCTTCGGGCGACGGCCTTGAGCTGAGAACAGTGAAGGGCGGCAGCGCGCCGAACATGGTGCCTGACTTTGCGCGCGCGGTCGTGCGTTCAAAGGATGCGGGCGACTACGAGGCGATACGGGAAAAAATTGCGGAAAAACGCCGGGACGGGGTCACGAAAATCTCTGCGAAATCGATCGGCAGCAACCTCGAGATCAGCGTCGAAGGCGAGGCTGCGCACGGGTCGAAACCACAGGACGGCGTCAATGCCATTACTGCATTAATGGCCTTTCTCGGCGAGTTCGAATTCGCGAACGACGATGCTGCAGACGTGATCGACTTCTATAATACATATATCGGCAACGAGTTCGACGGCGCTTCGCTCGGCTGCAGGCTCGAGGACGATGACTCGGGCGCGACGATCCTTAATGCAGGAATGATCGCGATGAACGCGAAGGAACTGAAGCTGACGGTCAATATCCGTTACCCGATCACCTTCACGGATGAGGATATTTACAGCGGCATGATGCCGGTGCTGGGAAAATACAACATGGGCGTGGTGAAAAACATGCACATGGCGCCGATCTGTTTTGCGGAGGACTCGGAACTCATCAGCACGCTGATGGATGTCTATGCGGAGGAGACCGGCGACACGGAGAGCCGCGCGCTCGTGATCGGCGGCGGAACATACGCGAGGGCCTTCAGCAATGTGGTCGCTTTCGGCGGGCTGTTCCCGGGTGAAGAGGAGACTTTCCACTGTGCGGAGGAATATATTGCCGAGGAGTCGCTGTTGAAAATGACGCGCATATTCGCGCAGGCTATCGACAGGCTCGGACGGAGCGACTGAACATCGGCCCGGACGGATTATGCAAAAAGCGGATACCCGCTATCCGAAAAGTCGTGTTGACAGGCAATGTATCGCGTGATACTATAAAAAACGTAAATAGAATATCTGTTTCAGGGCGAGGTGAAACTCCTCACCGGCGGTGATGCCGAAAGGCGAGTCCGCGACCCATCGCAGGATGGCTGATCCGGTGTGATCCCGGAACCGACGGTTAAAGTCCGGATGAAAGAAACGTAAATACGGAGTATTTATGACGCCTTGGTTTTTGCCAAGGCATTTTTATTCCCGCGGGAGGGCGGGGAAAGAACCTGACAGATTCCTTTATTGCAGCGATGAAATATCAGGGAGGAATTTGAAATGAGTGACATCAACACAATGACAAGGCAGAAACAAACAGTTAAATTAGCGAAAATGGGCATGCTCGTGGCGATCTCGATCGTCCTCGTGGCGTTCATCCACTTTCCGATAATCCCGGCGGTTCCGTTCATGGAATACGATCCGGCCGACATTCCGATCCTTATCGGAGCGTTCGCGTTCGGACCTGCGGCAGGTCTTGCTCTGACTGCAGTAACGGCGCTGATCCAGGGTGTTACGGTCAGCGCGGGCAGCGGCATCTACGGGATCATCATGCATCTCGTCGCGACAGGTGCGCTTGTGGCCACAGCGAGCATAATATACAGCAGACACAAGACAAGGAAGGGCGCGATCATCGCAGTCATCGCCGGCACACTGGCCATGGCGGCAGTAATGGTCCCGTGCAATCTCATTGTTACTCCGATCTTCATGGGAGCACCGAGGAGTGCAGTCGTCGCGCTGATCCCGGCAATAATCGCTTTCAATCTGGTCAAGGCCGGCATAAACTCGGCAGTGACATTCCTGCTCTATAAAAAGATTTCCGGATTCCTGCATAAATAGGGAAGCGGATATAAAGCGGACCGGCCGCCGCGCAGGAAGCGGCCAGCAGAATATCGTACAATGCCTCGCGGGCGCGCCTTGTGTGCGCCCGTTTTGTGCAGAAAGATCCTGCGCGGCGGCGCGCAGGATCTTAAATCTCAAATTCACTGCTCGAAAAAAAATCGCCTGTTGTGCGTCAGCGTATTCTGAATTATTATGGATACATGGGTTGAAACATGCGCAGACGTGCAGGCAGCACTGCCGCGACGGAACGCACTGCATCTAAGGAGGGTCAAATGTACGAACGCCTTTTTACACCGGTCAGGATCGGAGATCTCGAAATAAAGAACAGGATAGTGATGCCGGCGATAAGCCATATGTATACGCCGGACGGATATGCGACAGAGAGATTCAATGAATATTACTGGCGCAGAGCCGAGGGCGGCGCAGGACTGATCACGGTCGGCGGATGCCGCATCGATGAATGCGGCGGCGCGTACGGGATGATGAGCCTGGAAGACGATAAATACATTCCTGGTTTTTTTGAATTTACAGAAGGCATGCACAAACGTGGAGCGCGCGTCGGAGTGCAGCTTTTTCACGCGGGCGCATACGCGAAGTCCGAGGCAAACAACGGAGAACAGCCGATCGGGCCGTCCGCCGTCCGCAGCAACTTTGCACACAGCATGCCGCGTGAGATGACCGAAGAAGACATCGAAAAAGTCATCGGCAGGGCGCGCGATGCGGCGGCCAGAGCGAAAAAAGCGGGATTCGACATCATAGAAATCAGCGTCCTCGGCCGGATACCTGATCTGCCAGTTCCTTTCTCCGCTCACAAATAAAAGGACAGACGCATACGGCGGTACGTGGGGAAAACAGAGTCCGCTTCGCCGGGAGAATTTACGAAAGCAGTAATACAGGGTGCCGGCGGTCTGCCGGTCGCGGCGCGGATCGCGGGAGACGACCTCGTTCCGGGATCGAACACGAACGACGACGCGGTCAGATTCGCAGAAGAACTGGAAAAATGGGGCATAGACATGCTGAACGTGACGGGCGGCTGGCACGAATCAAAAGTTCCGCAGGTCACAGGGCGATCTGCCGGCAGGAGGCTTCAGCTACCTGGCGGCGGCAGTGAAAGACGCCGTCGGGATACCGGTAGCAGTCAGCAAACCGCATCAGCGATCCCGCACAGCAGAAAAACTGCTTGGCGCTGGAAACGGCAGACATGGTGAGCATCGGACGGCCGCTTATCGCGGATCCCGACTGGTGCCG
>Ga0268359_12757_pt1 | contig 49202 bp, 47 predicted proteins | sample BioMet11_FD_194416 | JGI IMG/M metagenome (GOLD analysis project Ga0268359, IMG submission 194416) | Sewage microbial communities from Oakland, California, United States - Biofuel 11 (PacBio Assembly) | ecosystem: Engineered > Wastewater > Sewage > Unclassified | place: USA: California | collected...
GGACCGCCCGGCGTAGGTAAAACCACCTTAGCACAAATTATTGCTAATCACACCAAAGCAGTGTTCATCAATTTTTCTGCTGTTACCAGTGGGATTAAAGAAATTCGTACTGTCATGCAAAAGGCGGAAGATAATCGTCGCTATGGCGGCAAGACCATTGTCTTTGTGGACGAAATTCATCGCTTTAACAAAGCCCAGCAGGATGCCTTCTTACCCTTTGTGGAAAAAGGCAGCATTATTCTCATCGGTGCTACTACCGAAAATCCTTCCTTTGAAGTAAATGGCGCTTTGTTATCCAGATGCAAGGTCTTTGTGCTTCATGCTTTAACCACAGAGGAGTTGGTGGCTCTTTTAAAGAGAGCACTAAAGGATCCTAAGGGCTTTGGCAAGGAAAAGATTAATATTTCCGATGACATGTTAGCCATGATAGGAAATTTTGCTAACGGCGATGCCAGAAATGCTCTTTCCACTTTGGAAATGGTAATTTTAAATGGCGAGGAAAAAGACGGCATAGTTACCGTTACAGAAGATACTCTGGAGCAATGTATTGCCAAGAAATCCTTGCTTTATGATAAAACAGGTGAAGAACATTACAATCTGATTTCTGCCTTGCACAAGTCCATGCGTAACTCTGACCCTGATGCAGCAGTGTATTGGCTGGCCAGGATGCTGGAAGCAGGTGAGGATCCTCTCTATATTGCCAGACGGGTTACCCGCTTTGCCAGCGAAGATGTAGGCTTGGCAGATTCCAGGGCCTTGGAAGTAGCTATTGCCGCTTATCAGGCTTGTCACTTTATTGGCATGCCGGAATGCTCTGTGCATTTGACTCACGCCGTAATTTATATGGCCATGGCACCTAAATCTAATGCCATGGATGTAGCCTATAATCTGGCAAAGCAAGATGCTTTGGAACATTTGGCAGAACCGGTGCCTTTGGTTATTCGCAATGCTCCTACTAAACTAATGCGGGACTTAGCTTATGGCAAGGGTTATCAATATGCTCATGACACTGTAGATAAATTGACTAATATGCAGTGCCTGCCGGATTCGCTGGAGGGACGGGAATATTATCGCCCCACAGAGCAAGGTCTGGAAGGTAAATATAAGGAAAGACTGGCTCAGATTAAAGCTTGGAAAAAAGCCCATAGTCCTAGTCATGACAAATAAAGTTCACATTTATTAGGTATAATAGATAATTACGAGGTGAAAGCAATGATTATTGGTGTTGGGTGTGACATTATTGAAGTGGAACGTTTAAAAAAATCTGTAGATAAAGAAAGCTTTAGAGAAACGATTTTTGCTCCTGCGGAAATTGTTTACTGCGAGGAGAAGGGGGCTCATAATCTGGAAAGCTATGCAGCCCGTTTTGCCGGCAAAGAAGCTGTAGCCAAGGCTTTGGGTACAGGTTTTAGGCAAGGTGTTTTGCAAGAAATCACTATTACCAACGATGATCTGGGACAACCCAGCGTGCTGCTGAGCGGTTATTTTAAAACGTTGGCAGATGAAAAAGGCGTGAAGAAAATTCATATTTCTCTCAGCCATTGCAAGGAATATGCTGTGGCACAAGTAGTTTTGGAGGATTAACATGAAACTATTTTTGGCAGAAGAAATGCATAAGGTAGATGCTAAAGCCATTAACAAAATTGGTATGAGCGAAACCGTGTTGATGGAAAATGCCGGACGTGCTCTTACTGAGGTTGTAGAAAAGTATTTAGAAGAAACAGCCGGAAAAAGCATTGTCATTTTAACCGGCAAAGGCAATAATGGCGGTGATGGCTTGGTAGCAGCAAGGCTCTTGGCTAAGGATGGAGCACGTGTTACCGTGGTGTTGGCAGAACCTGTAGGACGCTTTTCTCCCAGCAGTAAAATAGAATATAAAATTTTGCAGCATTGCCTGGTAGAGGTAATGTCTTGGACTAGTAATAAAGAAACACAGGAAGAAATATGCCAGCTGTGCCAAAGTGCTGATGTGGTTTTAGATGCTTTGCTGGGCACAGGTTTTAAGGGTAAGCTAAGAGGTAGTTATAAAGCCATTATTGAAGCCATGCCGGAAGGCTTACCTGTGATTGCAGTAGATATTCCCAGTGGCGTAGAAGCAAATACAGGTAAGATGGATAAGGCTTTGCCTGCTTTTCTTACTGTTACAATGATTGCTCCCAAACCAGGCTTGTATTTATATCCCGGTGCCGGTTTTTCCGGAGATATCTGGGTGGCTGATTTAGGTACTCCGGGTATTTTGGTGGAGGAGGCGCCTTGCTCCCAATTTCTTTTAGATGGAGAAACAGTGGAAGAGCTTTTGCCCCACAGACCGGTTACTTCTCACAAAGGCATGAACGGCAAGATTGCTGTGCTGGCCGGAGGATGTGGCTATGTAGGGGCAGCAGAGTTGGCTTCTAATGCTACGGTGAGAGCAGGCGGTGGTTTAGTTCATTTATATACAGCACCTGAGGCTGTTACTATCTTAGCTACGAAATTAACAGAGGTTATGGTAGAAGCAATGCCACTGACTTCTGTAGCAGAAGGTATCAGTACCACCTTGGATGCCGATGCCTTGGCAGTAGGGCCCGGTTTAGGCAAGGCTGTGGAGCTGCAAAGCTTCTTGAGAGAGCTGTTGCCGGAATTAGGTATGCCTATGGTTATTGATGCAGATGGCTTAAATGCGTTTGCCGGTCATACCGGTAAATTAAAAGAAATCAGAAATAAAGTTCTAACGCCTCATCCGGCAGAACTCGCCAGATTATTACAGGTGACTACTAAAGAAGTCGTAGCTAATCCTGTGGATGCAGCCCTTACTGCTGCAAAGAAATTTAGTGCCGTAGTTTTGTTAAAATCAGTGCCTGCTTTGGTGGCAACACCATCCGGTAAGGTATATCTTAATACTACCGGCAATCCAGGTATGGCTACCGGAGGCTGTGGTGATGTACTTACCGGTACTATTGCAGCCTTCTTGGGACAAGGCCTTGATTTGACAGAGGCGACTCTATGTGGTATGTATGTACATGGTCTGTCAGGCGACTTGGCAGCTGCCAAGGGTGCCATCGGTATTAAAGCCGGTGACTTGGTAGAGCATTTGCCTCAGGCTATTGCACAAGCTTTAGGACAGGACGAAAACCTGTAGTTAAGGGGGAGTTAGTTTGTTGAAGAAGATTCTATTTTTGTTTTGCTGTTTGTTTGCTGTGGTAAATTTAGGAGTAGCCCAGGCTGCACCCGAAGTTACCAAGGTAAGCTACGGCATTACATCAGATAATAAATTAAGAATAGTTTTGGATTGCACTACGACAACTAAGGCTGCTGCTAATTTAACACCAACAGAGCTGTTGGTAACCGTCAATGGCAAGTTAAAGAATATTAATAACAAGCAATTCTTTCCTGTTAAATCCCAAACCATTAGGCGTGTTACGCTGGAAGAAGCGGGTAACAGGGTAATTATTCATGTGCCCTTAAAGACGGCTTTACAAAGTGGACAATATAAGCTGTTTAATTTGAAAAAGGATACTGTTGCCAAAAGGCCGGAGCGGGTAGTCTTAGATATTTACAACGGTCCTGCTCCTACACCCAGAAGCAGTACTGGCTATATCGCTAGACATAACTATACTGTCAGCGGTGGAATCAAAGGTAAGAAGATAACTCTTGATCCTGGACATGGTGGTACTGATTCCGGTGCTATCGGAGCAGACAGGCTTTTGGAAAAAGATGTTACTTTGCCGGTAGCCTTAAGGGTAAGAGACCTGTTGGAAGACAGGGGCGCTATTGTTTCCATGACCAGAACTACGGATGTGGATGTGTTTGGACCGGATGCTTCCGATAGAGAAGAATTGCAGGCCAGGGTTGATGTGGCAGAAAGAAATGCGGCAGATTTATTTATCAGCATTCACTGTAATGCTAATAACAACAGAGAGATAGGTGGTTTTTCCACTTATTATCATGAGAAATCCAAATACGATTACTTGGTAGCTGATGAACTAGAGAAGGCTATGATGAAAACAGGTAATTTTGCTGATTTAGGAGTTCGTCATGCCAATCTTTATGTTAACAAGCGTTGCTCCATGCCGGGAGCTTTGGTGGAAATGCTCTTTGTCAGCAATAGAAAAGAAGAAAAAATCTTAAGAAGTAATTGGTTCCGTAATAAATTAGCTGCAGCTATTGCTGATGGAATTGAAAACTTCTATAAGCATAATAACTAAGGAGGCTATAGCCGATGAAAATTAAAACTATAGGACTTACCTTATTCTTGTGCTTAAGCTGTATCTTGGCTGCAGGCTGTGCCAATGTCGGTAGCAAGCAACCAACCAAACCGGCTGCTCCTAATCAACCGGTTGCCAAGCAAGAAACCAAAACTGTTCCTCAGGAAATGGAAAAGAAGATTTATGTCTTGCCTGCCGATGGCAGTCAGACTTTGACCGTTAAAAAAATTAAGCTAAAGGCTCCTCAAGGTCAAGAGGCTTTAGTTGCTTTAAAAGCAGTAGTGGACAGTAATGCCAAGTATTTCCCTAAGGGAACTAAGGTATTGGGACTTACTGTTAAGGATGGTTTAGCGACTGTCAATATGAGCAAGGAATTCTTAGACAAGGGGCAGGGAGAAGTATGAAGAGGAACCATGTCACTTTATGCTATTGTTAATACCTTAACGGAATTCCCTACTATTAAAGAAAGTCTTGTTCCAGGCAGATGGTAAGAAGATTGAGGTAGTGGGGCAAATGGACCTGGTGGATCCTTTAACCAGAAATCAAACATATTTGCCCAAAGCCTAAATAAAAGCAAAAGCAGGGAAAAATAAGCTAATTTTTCCCTGCTCTTTTGTTTGTCAGGATTAAATTTTCAGGTTCTAAGGAACGAAATGTATAAAAACAGCTATTTATGCATTTTTCATCCTAAAAAGTGCATTGTTATACAGCAAATTACCTTAGCTTTTATCTTGTGAAAAACCAGTAGTTATATTATAATAAGCATATATGAAAACGGGACTTTAATTGGCTTAGCCTTTGTATAAAAGCTCATTGCAGAGCAAAAAGGAAGCCTTTTATTTTTGTGGAGATTTGTGTATGAGTTTGGTAAAAATAACTATTGGTAGTACGATGGCTCAGGATGAGAAGGGTAGATTTGAAACTATTGCTCATGGCGAGCTAACGGAAAAAAATGGCACAAAGTATGTTCGCTATGCCGAGACCAAAGGGACTGGCATGGAAGGTACCAAAACTACTTTGAAATGGACAGAGGATACTCTGACCATTATTAGGCATGGAGTGTATGAACACACTCAGGAGCTGAGAGCCGGCTTTACCTCTCATACCATGTATAAAACACCGTACTTTGCAATTCCCCTGGAAGCTAAGACCAGTAATCTGGACATTCGAGGTAAGGAGTCCAACTGGCAAATAGCAGCTGTTTACGAAGTTACTTTAAATGAAGATCCCCAGGGACAAATTATTTTAGATATTGCGATTGAGGAGGAAGAACCTAGTGGAAATTAAAGAAGCCTTAACCAAGGCTATTGTAGAGGCAACTGAAAAAGCCATGGCAGCAGGAACTTTAAAACGAGGTCCTTTACCGGAAATAGTTTTAACAGTACCGCCTCAAAAAGAATTTGGCGATTTTGCTACCAACTATGCCATGCAGGCAGCTAAAACCTTGCATGCTGCTCCCAGACAAATTGCTCAGGCTATTAAAGATAATCTGGTTTCTCCTTATATAGAGAAAATAGATATTGCAGGACCTGGCTTCATGAATTTTTATTTAAAGCAGGATTGGTTGTATTCTATGCTGGCAGATATCATTGCTGCCGGTGATAAGTACGGTAATCTTACTACGGACTGCAAGGAAAAGATTCAGATAGAGTATGTTAGTGCTAATCCTACCGGACCCTTGCATATAGGTCACGGCAGAGGAGCGGCGGTAGGCAGTGCTTTGGCCAATCTAATGAAGGCGGCAGGTTATGATGTGACTAGTGAGTATTACATCAACGATGCCGGCAATCAAATGCATAATCTGGCCTTGTCGGTCAATGCCCGGTACTTGGAATTGTTTGGACAGCAGGTGGAATTCCCAGAAAATGGTTACCATGGTGCTGACATTATTGAAACGGCAGAAAGAATTAAAGCTAAGTATGGCGATAAATTCCTGAACATGCCGGAAACAGAAAGGCTGGAAAAATTCCAGACCATTGCCAAAGAAGAAAAACTGGCGGCCTTGAAAGAAGACCTGGCTGCTTTTAATTGCAACTTTGATGTGTGGTTCAGTGAGCAAAGCTTACATGATGCTCATAAGATTGAAGAGGTTTGCGAAACCTTAAAGGCTAATGGAACCATCTTTGAACAAGATGGAGCCCTGTGGCTAAGGTCTGCTAAGTATGGCGATGATAAAGACAGAGTGGTTATTCGTGATAATGGCGTACCTACTTATTTTGCAGCGGATATTGCCTATCACCAGAATAAATTTCAACGTGGTTTTGACAGGGTAATTAATTTGTGGGGTGCTGACCATCATGGTTATATCCCCAGAATGAAAGCAGCCATCACGGCGCTAGGCTATAAGCCTGAGCAACTGGAAATCTTAATCTTACAGATGGTTAGCCTGTACCGGAACGGTCAGCTGGTAAAGCTTAGCAAACGGACGGGACAGACAGTTACCTTAAATGAACTGATTGAAGAAGTTGGTACTGATGCGGCCAGATATTTCTTTGTAATGCGGAGCATTGATACCCAGCTGGATTTTGATTTAACTCTGGCTACGGAGCATTCCAATGATAATCCGGTTTATTATGTGCAATATGCACATGCCAGAATTTGCAGTATCCTCAAACAGATGAAGGAAGCGGGTATTACACTTACTACTGATTGTAAGCTTAATACTCTCACTACTCCGGAGGAACAGGATTTAATCAAGAAGTTAGGCGAGTACGAAGACTTAGTGGCTACGGCTGCTAAGGATCGAGCTCCTCACCATATTGCTCGTTATGTGTATGAACTGGCAGGCCTATTTCATTCTTTTTACAACCAATGTAGAGTCTTGGGCGTAGAAAAGGATGTGCAAGAAGCAAGGCTGGCATTAATTAATGCCGTCAGTCATACCTTAAAGCATGGACTAATGATTTTAGGCGTTAGTGCTCCTGATCATATGTAAATAGTGGCTACGGCCAAACAAACAAGGGGAGGATTTAGAAATGACGAAGTATATTTTTGTAACAGGCGGAGTTGTATCATCATTAGGAAAGGGCATTACAGCAGCATCTTTGGGACGTTTGCTTAAGAGCAGAGGTTACAAGGTTACCATTCAAAAGTTTGATCCGTATATCAACGTAGATCCGGGAACCATGAGCCCTTATCAACATGGTGAAGTTTTCGTTACTGATGATGGCGCAGAAACAGATTTGGATTTAGGCCATTATGAGCGTTTTATTGATATTAATTTGTCCAAAAGCTCCAATGTTACAGCAGGACGTATTTATCAAACTGTTATTGATAAAGAACGTCGTGGCGATTATCTGGGCCGTACTGTACAGGTTATTCCTCATATTACCAATGAGATTAAGGAAAGAGTGTACAGAGTAGGCAGACAGGATAACGCTGACTTTGTTATTACTGAAATTGGCGGTACTGTAGGCGATATCGAAAGTGAACCTTTCTTGGAAGCCATTCGTCAGGTTAAAAAGGATGTAGGTCGTAACGATGCTTTGTATATTCATGTTACCTTAGTTCCTTATATTAACGCTGCCGGTGAGCTGAAAACCAAACCTACGCAACATAGCGTAAAACAATTACGCAGTATCGGCATTACTCCCGACATTTTGGTTTGCCGTAGTGAAAAACCCATTTCCAAGGAAATGCGCCAGAAGATGGCCATGTTCTGCGACGTGGATGTAGATGCAGTATTCCAATCCATTACCGCTCCCAGCATTTATCAAGTACCTATGCTGCTGGAAGATCAAGGTATGGATACCATTGTATTAAAGAAATTAGACATGGAAGACAAGCCTAAGGACATGAAAGCTTGGCATACCATGGTAGAGAAGATATTAAGCAAACATAGCAGAAAATCTACTATTGCCATTGTTGGTAAATATGTAGAACTACAGGATTCCTATATCAGTATCGTAGAGGCTTTGAAACATGCCAGCTACAGTCATGATGCAGAAGTTTGCATTAAGATGATTAATGCAGAAGACATTGAAGACACAGCAACCGATATGGATAAGGTGTTTACCGGCGTAGACGGCATCTTAGTACCCGGTGGCTTTGGCGACAGAGGCATTGAGGGTATGATTAAAGCCATTAAATATGCAAGAACCAAGAAGATTCCTTTCTTTGGCATTTGTCTGGGCATGCAATGTGCTGTTATTGAATTTGCGCGTAATGTGTGTGGTATGGACAAAGCCAATAGTACGGAATTTAATGAGATGACTCCCTTCCCGGTTATTTATTTAATGCCGGAACAGTTAAGCGTAGAAATTAAAGGCGGTACCATGCGCTTAGGCAAATATCCTTGCAAGATTTATCCTAATACCTTAGCTGCAGCAGCTTATGGCAAGGAATTAATATATGAGCGTCATCGTCATCGTTATGAAGTTAACAATGAGTTAAAGGATGAACTGTTTAACCATGGTATGGTTTTGGGCGGTACCTTGCCTAATGGCAAGCTGGTAGAAATGGTAGAATTGCCTACTAGTGAGCATCCCTGGTTCTTAGGTGTGCAGTTCCACCCTGAGCTGAAATCCAGACCTACTAATCCCCATCCTTTGTTTAAGGCTTTCATTAAGGCTGCTCTGGATAACCAGAAGAAATAGAAAGGTTGATCACTATGATCAAGAAGATTTTCATCACAGTTGTTTTAATTATTGCAGTACTATCTTTTGTAATTTCCTTGCTGGGTGGCAAGAACAATCTTAGCGCTACTAAGAAGGTGGCCGGGGCTCAGGATACTATTGCGGTAATCAATGTCAATGGTACCATGATTAGTACTGGTGGCACGGTTACCAATGTTTTCTCTCGTGCCGAAGGTGCTTCCAGTGGTGTCATCATGAAACAATTGAGAGACGCTGCTGAAGATAAGACTGTTAAAGCAGTACTGTTAAATATTAATTCTCCCGGTGGCAGTGTTACTTCTGCCGAAGAAATCGCCAGGGAAATTGACAAGTTTAAAGAAAAGAGCAAGAAACCTATTGTAGCAGCTTTAGGTGATATGGGCGCGTCTGCAGCTTATTATATTGCGGCAGACTGCGATAAGATTTATGCCAACAACTCCACCTTAACAGGCAGTATTGGTGTGTACATGGGTGGCATGAACTTGGAAGAAATCTATAAGAAGATTGGCGTTACTCCTTTTATCATTAAGAGTGGCCAACATAAAGATATAATGTCTCCCAGTCGTCCTATGACAGACGAGGAAAAAACCATTGTGCAAAACATGGTTAATGAGATGTTTGAACAATTTCTGGACAGAGTAAGTACCGGTCGTAAGAAACCTATGACAGAGGTTAGAGCTTTGGCTGATGGTAGAGTTTATACCGGTAAGCAAGCCTTTAGTTTAGGGTTGGTAGATGAAATAGGTAATTATTACGATGCCATAGATGGCACTGCAGCGCTGGCCGGAATTCAAGGCAAACCTAAGATTAAGGAATATGGTATTGCCAGAGATTGGGCTTCCCTGTTTATGGATGCCTTTACTCAATCTATTTCTGCTAAAATGCTGGAGGGCTTACCTCAACTTGGGACTATGCAATGGACTAAGGGGTGAGGTAGGTGAGGAGAAAATCTTTTGATGTCCTCTTTGCCACAAAAACAGGTATGGGATGGCTGGCACAGCATCCTACCTTGTGGCGTAGTTTATTTTATTTTGTAATTAGTATGGGCGCCTTTACCGGCGTTTGTACCAATATTGCTTTTGCTGATCAATATTTATGGGTAAGGCTGGGTGTTTTGCTAGGTGTGTTATCTGCCCATCTTTTGATCATCATCGTATTTGGTTGTTTCCTCCATGGCCTTATTGATGCTTGCGGTGGCGGCTCAGGTAATGTGTGGGGACTATTGTGTATCATGGGCTTTACTACTTTGCCCTTTTTGGTGCTTACGCCATTAGCTCTTATGGCTATGCGCCTAGGTGGCATGGCCGTTTTAGTTTTGCCCATAGCTTGTATTCTTGGCTATATTTGGTGTGTTTATTTATTAATGCGGGCTGTGGAAGCCGTATATCTCTTGAATTTCCGACAAGCTTTTGTGGTAGTTGTCTTTGCTCTTTATTATGGGCATTAATGCTGGGCTTGCCAATTTATTTAGGCGTGCATTTTCTTGCCTTAGCTTTTTTTTAGCTAAATTCTTGAACATTATGGAGTAAAGTGTGATAATTAAAGAGAAGATATGAAGTAGAAGGGAGAGTGCGGAATGAATAGAGAGTTATCAATGGAATTTGTAAGAGTTACCGAAGCTGCTGCTATTGCTAGTGCCAGAAGCGTAGGCAGAGGAGATAAGAATGGTGCAGATCAGTTAGCAGTGGATGCTATGAGGAAGATGTTTGATACCGTTAACATCAGTGGCACAGTGGTAATCGGCGAAGGAGAGATGGATGAGGCTCCAATGCTGTACATTGGTGAAAAGGTAGGTGCAGGTGGGCCGGAGGTTGATATTGCGGTAGACCCTGTAGAAGGAACTAACCTGGTAGCTAAAGGACAAAATGGTGCCATTGCCGTTATTGCCATTGCTCCTAAAGGTTGTTTATTGCATGCTCCCGATATGTATATGGAAAAAATTGCTGTTGGCCCTAGAGCTAAAGGTGCTATTAATATCGATGATCCTGTTTCTGAGAACTTAAAGAGAGTGGCCAAGGCTTTAAATCGTAATATTTCTGACTTAACAGTAGTTTGCATAGATCGTCCCCGTCATAGAAAAATCATTGAAGAAGTTCGTGCCGTAGGTGGCAGAATCAAATTAATCACCGATGGTGATGTGGACCCTATCGTTAATACCGGCATTGAAGGTACCGGTGTACATATGTACATTGGTAAGGGTGGTGCTCCGGAAGGAGTTCTGGCCGCAGCAGGACTTAAATGCTTAGGCGGCGATATGCAAGCCAGACTATGTCCTGAAAACGAAGAACAAATTAATAGATGCTACAAAATGGGCATTACCGATTTGAAGAAAGTCCTTACCCTTGATGATTTGGTAAAGGGTGATGATGTTATGTTTACTTCCACTGCTATTACCGATTGCGATTTGCTGAAGGGCGTGCGTTTCTTTGGTAATGGTGCTCGTACTCATACTGTTTCTATGCGTTATGAAACAGGTACCATACGTTTCGTAGATGGTGTACATAACTTCAATCGTAATGACATTAGTGTTAAATTTTAATGGGTAGATAAACCGAAAATTGGCTCTGCCAATTTTCGGTTTCTTGCTCTAACGACGATGACCCAAGAATTGCTTAATCTTATACAACAAATAAAAACCGTAGGAGATGTAACTACTTTATGGCAAAGCGGGCACAAATCCATTAATCTTACCGGCCTTACAGGAAGTGCAAAAGCCGGCTTTTTGTGTGCCTTAAAAGAAAAACTCTCTTATAACGGTCCCTTGATATTTTTAGTGTCCAACCGCGATGAAGAACGGGCTATCAAAAGGGAAATATTAACCTATTATCCGGATATGGCTAGTTTGGAGCTTTATCCGGCTAGTTTTGTTGGTGGCAAGGTAGAAACAAAAAACGAAGAGGTAGGGGCAGAAAGAATTGCTGCCTTAGAAGCCTTGTTAAAAGCTAAACCTGTCTTGGTCTTTGTTACAGCTGAAGCCTTTATCCAAAAACTACCTGATATTAGTTTTCTGGAGCAATACAAGCTGGTGTTGCAGGTGGGCAATAAATTACCACAAACCCAACTCTTAACTACTTTGATAGAGGGTGGTTATGAGCGGGTGGAACAGGTAGAAACCATTGGCCAGTTTGCTATTCGTGGCGATATCTTGGATGTGTTTCCTTTAAATCAGGAAAATCCTATTCGTATTGAATGGTTTGATGAAGAAGTAGATGCTATCAGACCTTTTGAACTAGCCAGCCAACGTTCTTTAGATAATTGGCAGCAAGCTGAGCTACTGCCGGTGACAACAGGTGAAATGCCTGTTCAGGCTGATGTTTTCAGTTACGTGCATAAAGACAACTTTGTCGTGTTGGATGAACCGGTCATGTTTTTGGCAGAGGCCAAAAAATCTTACTCCGATAATGTGAAGGAGCATGAAGACTTTTTATTTACTCCGGAGGAAACAGAAGAACAGTGTCGTGGTAAAAAGCTGCTGGTAGCCAGTGCTTTAAGTCATGCCCTTTTCCCTAAGGCTAATCAAGTGTCTGTACCGGTGCGCACAGTAGCACCTTATAATAAGGATTTGGAACTGTTGGTTAAGGATTTAACCGGCTATTTGCAGGATGATGTTACGCCTCTCATTATGCTTAGCAGCAAAGAAAAAGCGAAGACCATGGCGGAGAACTTAAAGCATCAGAATTTACCGGTGCGTTTTGTGGAGAAGGGATCCTTACTTTTACCTGGAGCTATTTCCGTATTTACCGGCGAAACCGCAGGAGGTTTTTATTTCTGGGAGGCCAAGTGGCTGCTTCTTACCGAAAGCGATATTTTCGGTATGCAAAAGCGACGTCGCTTAATTAAACATAAAGGCCAAGGTCCTTCTTTAAACTATTTTTCGGAAATTAAAAACGGCGATTATGTGGTTCACGACATTCACGGCATAGGCCGTTATATGGGAGTAGAAACCATTGAAGTAGACGGTGTACATAGAGATTATCTTCGTATTCAATATGCGGGAGAAGATAGGTTATTTGTACCTATTGATCAGATTAGCCTACTGCATAAATATATTGGCTCAGAAGGTACTGCACCCAGGCTTTCCAGAATGGGTGGCGCTGACTGGCAGCGAGTAACAAAGAAGGCTAAAGCAGCAGTAACTCTGCTGGCTACAGAACTGTTACGACTATATGCACAGAGAAAGATTACGCCGGGGCACAGTTTTGCTCCTGATACTACTTGGCAAAAGGAGTTTGAAGCAGCTTTTCCTTTTGAAGAAACACCTGACCAATTAGAGGCTGTCAAAGAAATCAAGCACGATATGGAACGGCCTGTACCTATGGAAAGACTGCTGTGTGGTGATGTTGGTTACGGTAAAACAGAAGTTGCCTTAAGAGCTGTATTTAAAGCAGTTATGGATGGCAAACAGGTAGCAGTACTTGCTCCTACTACTGTTTTGGCTCAGCAGCATTTGTTGACTTTTACCCAGCGCATGGGTCCCTTCGGCGTGAAGACAGAAATGCTTAGCCGTTTTAGAACACCTAAAGAGCAAAAAGATATCATGGAGAAGGTTGCCCAAGGACAGATAGATGTGCTGATTGGAACTCACCGGATTTTGCAGGCAGACTTGCAGTTTAAAGATTTAGGACTTCTGATCATTGATGAAGAGCAACGCTTTGGTGTTGCCCAAAAAGAAAAAATTAAAAAGTGGAGTACCGGCATAGATGTTTTAACCTTGTCTGCTACTCCTATTCCCAGAACCTTGCACTTAGCACTGGTCAAAGGCAAGGATATGAGCGTTATTGAAACACCACCTGAAGACAGACTGCCGGTGGAAACTTATGTTGCCGAATACGATGATGGCATGATTAAAGAAGCCATTGAGCGAGAACTAAGACGAGGCGGTCAGATTTATTATGTGTATAACAGGGTGCAGGGACTAGCTGCCATTGCCAAACATTTACGTGAGCTGATTCCGAACTTGTCTATGCGGGTAGCCCATGGACAAATGGGTGAGGATGAGCTGGAAGATGCCATGATCAGCTTCTATAATGGGGAATATGATTTGCTCTTGTGTACCACCATCATAGAAAATGGCTTGGACGTACCTAGAGCTAACACCATTATTATTCAGGGCGCAGAGAATTTTGGCTTGTCCCAGCTCTATCAAATGCGAGGCAGGGTAGGTCGTTCTTCGAAGCTAGCCTATGCTTATTTGGTGTATAAGAAACAAAGAGCTTTAAGTGAAATAGCACAAAAAAGATTGCAGGCTATTCGTGATTTCACGGAACTGGGAGCAGGCTTTAAAATTGCCATGCGTGATTTGGAAATCAGAGGAGCAGGTAATCTTCTAGGCAGGGAGCAGCATGGCCATATTGCAGGTATTGGTTTTGCTGCTTATTGTAAGCTGCTAGAGGATACCATTAATCAGTTGCAGGGTAATGCTGTCAGTTCTGAACCTGTTAAGGAACCGGTGCTGGAAATTACCATGGATGCATATATTCCTGATGACTATATTGATAATCCCAGATATAAGATGGAGCTGTATAGACGCTTTAGCGACATGCATTACGAAGAACGTAGTGATTTAATGGATGAAATCATAGACCGCTTTGGTCAGCCACCGGAAGAAGTCATTAATTTGTGGAGACTTTCCGTGATACGCAGCCTGTGCAGATTATTAGTACTGGATGGTATTAGCATTAGTCAGAAAGAACTGCGGATTACCTTTGGGGAGCATAGTACGGCTTCACCGGAAGCAATTACTAAATTAGTGAAGAAGTATGTGCCCTATATGCAGTTTAGAAACATAGGCCGGTCTCAGCTTATTGTGCAAAGAGTGGCCGTTGATGGTGAACTGCTCACCTGGTTGGAAAAACTTTTAATAGCCATGGCTAAATAGAAGTTAGGACAAAGGTCATGCTATAATTAAAAATATGGCGAAGGGAAAGGAAGTGAGGAAATGAAGGATAAATTTTTGCGTGGTGCTTTAATTTTGACCATAGCAGGTCTCTTGGTTAAAGTGCTGGGTTCCGTTAATCGTATCTTTCTTTCCAGACTTCTCGGCGGAGAGGGCATAGGCATTTATCAAATTGCTTATCCTATTTATCTTTTTATCTCTGCTATTTCTGCAGCTGGTGTACCTATTGCTATTTCTATTTTGGTGGCCAAGAAGGTTGCACAAAAGGATCTGAATGGTGCTAATAGGGTTTTTAAAGTTTCCGTCGGCCTTATGGCGGCAACAGGCTTAGTTTTGGCCGGGGCACTTTACTTTGTGGCCAATTGGCTGATTCATAGTGGCATCATTAGAGATGCCAGAGCTTATTATGCTTTGCTGTCTTTGGTCCCTGCCGTATTTTTCTCTACGGTGCTGGCCAGCGCCAGAGGTTATTTCCAAGGTTATCAGATGATGACCCCACCGGCTGTTTCTCAAATTCTGGAACAGTTTGTCCGGGTTATCTTCATGCTCTCCCTGGCTTATTATCTTTTGCCTTATGGTTTGGAATATGCAGCAGCAGGTGCTGCTTTTAGTGCAGTACCGGGTGCGTTAACAGGCTTGGTAGTTTTAGGTACTTTCTATTACAAACACAAAGAATTACGTAGTAATGTTTTAGAACCTGCCTTAGCTAGCCAGGACGAAACTATTGGTTCAGTAGGCAAGGCCTTAGTCTTATTAGCTCTACCGGTAACCTGTGCCAATCTTATGCTTCCTCTGGTTACAGGTATTGATATGCTGGTGGTGCCACCTAGATTGGAAGCAGCTGGCTTTGCTATTAAAGAGGCAACTACAGCCTTTGGTTATTTGGCAGGAATGGCCTTGCCATTGGTATCAATGTCTACCATTCCTACAATTTCTTTGGCAGCTTCGGTGGTGCCGGCTATTTCGGAAGCTAAGGCACTGGGGCAGGAAGAAATTATTAAAGCCAAAAGCTCCACTGCTCTTAGATTATGTATGCTTCTGACTTTGCCTGCCACAGTGGGCCTTAACGTTTTGGGCACAGGCATTTCTGCTTTGCTGTATGGAACTAAATTAGCAGGTCCTGTCATAAGTGCCATGGCTCCTTCTATTTTCTTCTTAGGACTTATCCAGGTTACCACAGGAATTTTGCAAGGTATGGGACATACTATCGTGCCTATGCTCACTGTGCTGGTGAGTGCGGCAGTAAAAATAGCTTGCTTGTGGGTCTTGGTAGCTAATCCCTTATATAACATTATTGGTGCTGCCTGGGCTTCTAATATTAATTTTGCTACAGCAGCTTGTTTAAATCTTTTATTCTTAGCTTACGTGGGTAAGAATTTTATTCCCGTCTTTTCTTTTGTGCGCATCATGATTGCTTCACTGCTCATGGGCACTTTAGTACATTTCTTTTATGGCTACGCTTTGGCTAACATAGGCTCTATAGCTGCTGTCCTTTTAGCAGTGTTAGTGGGTGGTGTTAGCTATGTGGCGTTACTTATTTTGTGTAAAGAATTCACTTGGCAGGAATTACGAACTATGATAAAGAACAGGAAAGCTGGTAAGTAAAAATGACAGACAAGAAAACAAGCACCATGGATATTAAGCCTTTGGAAAAAGTAGTGGAAACGTTAAGAGCGCCGGGCGGCTGTCCTTGGGATAGAATTCAAACACATAAAACCATTAGGCAGGATTTTGTGGAAGAAGTGTATGAGTTCTTGGAAGCAGTAGATAAAGAAGATGCTGCCGGCATGAGAGAAGAATTAGGTGATGTTCTTTTGCAGGTGGTATTTCATGCTAAGCTGGCAGAAGAGGAAGGTCTCTTTACCATGCAGGATGTCATCAATGATATTTCCAATAAACTCATTTATCGTCATCCTCATGTGTATGGTACAGTGGAAGTAGATAGTGCTGAGCAGGTACTGAAAAACTGGGATGCTTTAAAGGCTAAGGAAAAAAAGGATCGTACCCATGTTCTGGACGGAGTAACTCAAGGTATGCCTGCTCTCATGACTGCCTATAAAATTCAAAAAAAGGCAGCTAAGGTGGGGTTTGACTGGGAAAAATCTGAGGATGTTTGGAGCAAAATTCAGGAAGAATTGGACGAATTTCAAGAGGCTGTCAAGAGCCGGGATAAGGACGCCATGGAGTGGGAACTGGGAGATGTGCTCCTGGCACTGACCAATTATGCCCGCCACGTAGGCCTGGAGCCAGAAGTAGCCCTTAACAGAGCAAATAACAGGTTCAAAGACAGGTTCAATTTTGTGGAAAATCAGGTAATAGCTACAGGTAGACCCTGGGCGGACTTCGCGTTACGCGACCTCGACAACCTTTGGCAGAGAGCCAAAGAAAGCGAAAAAAAGTGAAAAAACTTAGGGAAAATGCGTGCATTTTGGCTTTTTTTATGATAAAATATACCCAGAGTACAGGACGGTGCGTCTTGTGCAAAAAAAATTAAGGGGGATTTAATTGTGAACAAGAGTGAATTGATTGCTGCTGTAGCAGCTAAGGCTGGCTTAACAAAGAAAGATGCTGAGAAGGCTGTTAGTGCTTTTATTGAAACCGTAAAGGCAACTGTAGCAAAGAAAAAGAAAGTTCAATTGATTGGTTTTGGTACTTTCGAACATCGTAATCGCAAGGCTCGCAACGGCAAGAATCCTCGTACCGGCGCTACCATTAAGATTGCAAAAGCAACTGTTCCCGCTTTCAAAGCTGGTAAGGCTTTCAAAGATGCAGTTAACAAGAAATAATTCTCTTTAATTAGTAACAACCCGATAGAGATTATCGGGTTGTTTTCTTTTTGAGCAAAGTGTTATATACTGTACTAAACGAAGACGAGGAGGGAGCGGGATGGCTGTAAAAAAAACTAAAAAGACAGTAAAGACCTTTAAAGTTATCTTGGGTATAATCCTACTCTTATTCTTTGTACGGGTAGGACAACAGCTATATACTCTTTACACAGTTCGTCAGGAAACCATTAAAACAGAGGCTAAGGTTGAGGAACTGAAGAAGCAAAAAGAGGCATTGGAGAAAGAAAAAGAAAATCTAGGCGATATAAAGTATGTAGAGAAAATCGCACGGGAAGAGCACAATATGGTTGGCAAAAATGAAATACCAATTTTTATCGTAGATGACAAAGATAAACAGAATAAGGAAAATACTCCTAAGCAAGAGGATAAAGGCAAGTGACTACTTGACTTTAGGGAGTTTTCAAAGGTATAATTGTTGAAAGTTAATTCAGCAAAAGGAGGACGTCTTTATTTTATGGCTTTGGAAATTGGAGCAGTAGTAGAAGGCGTAGTAACCGGTATTACTAATTTTGGTGCGTTTGTACAATTGCCGGAAGGAAAGGTTGGCCTTATTCACATCTCAGAGGTATCCAATGTCTTTGTTAAAGATGTACATGATTTTCTCAAGGACAAGCAACAGGTAACTGTTAAAGTTGTTTCTATTGATGAGAAGGGAAAGATTGGTTTATCCCTGAAAGCTCTCATGCCTGCCCTTACAGAACCTCCTAAAAGACCAATGGAACGTAGACCTATGGCAGCAAGGCCACAGGCTCCCATGAACTTTGAAGATAAGCTTTCCAAGTTTTTGAAGGAAAGTGACGATAGATTATTGGATTTAAAACGCAATACGGAATCTAAACGCGGTGGTCGTGGTGCCCGCAGAGGAGATTAAATTACTATAAAAAAGGCGCTTCTAAAGAAGAGCCTTTTTTTATTCAGAGGTGTTAGCCGTGAGTAAGGCAGGGGAATGTTTATACAAGATGCTGGAAGCTTGTCCTCTTTGGACAGCAAATACAACAGTGCTTGCCGCTTGTTCCGGTGGTGCTGATTCTTTAGCTCTTACCGATGTCATGCAGCGGTTGGCTCCCCTTCATAACATTAAGATTCAGGTAGTACATGTGCACCATCATCTGCGAGGAGCTGAAGCTGATCAGGATGCTGAGTTGGTGCGAGCTTTTTGCGCAGAACATAAGCTGTCTTTTGTGCAAAAGAATGTCGATGTTAAAGCCTTGGTAGAGGCAGAGGGCTTGTCCATAGAAGAGGGTGCTCGCAAGCTTCGCTATCAAGCCTTGGAAGAGTGTAGAGTGGAGGCCGGGGCGACTGCCATATTTCTGGCACAACATCGTGATGATCAGGCAGAGACAGTACTACTGAATCTGCTGAGAGGCTCAGGAACTAAAGGCCTGCGTGGTATGCGAGAGGTTAATGGCTATTTGGTCAGACCTTTTCTTGCGGTTACCAAAGCAGAGCTGTTGCAATATTGTCAGGAAGAAAACATTACTTATGCTGTAGATAGTACTAACGAGGATATTACTTTTACCAGAAACTGGCTGCGTAAAGAAATATTACCGGCTTTGGAAAAGAAAAATCCCAACATAAAAAAACAATTAGCCCAAGCGGCAACCTTAGCAGCCTGGGATGAAGAATATTTGCAAGGCGAAGCTGATAAATATTTACGAGCTTATGGTACAGATTTGGGTGGCTTTTATGATGTAGAAGTAGGGCCAGCTTTTAACCAATTGGCACCTGCAGTAAAAACCAGAGTGCTGCGGACCATGCTGCAGGGCGCCGGAGCAGTAGAAGTAAGTTTTGAGCACACCAGAGATTTAGCAGCACTGATTGATAAGGGTGTGGGCAATAAAGCTTTTGATGTACCGGGTAAGGTAAGAGCCATTTATCTTAATGGCCGCTTAACGGTAGGCAAGAATACCAATTCAAGGGCAGACGAAAGAGCTGCTAAAAATTTCCAAAAGGAGTGCCAAAGAAATGCATGCAAATCTTGATAGAATTTTAATTGATGAAGTTACTTTGAAGAAACGCATTAAAGAAATGGCTCAAGAAATCAGCAGGGATTACGCTGATGAAAATTTATTGGTTATTGGGCTTTTAAAGGGAGCTAGCTATTTTCTTACAGAGCTGACTCAGTCTTTAACTGTTCCTACCCAAATAGATTTCATCAAAGCTTCTTCATATGGCTCTGGTTCCATTAGTTCAGGACACGTAGACATTAGCTTTGATACTTCCAGAAATATTTCCGGCAAGAACGTATTGATTGTGGATGATGTAGTAGATACAGGCATTACTTTGCATGAAGTTAAGAAATTGTTCCAAAACCGCAATGTTAAGTCTGTGCGCATTGCTACCATGCTTGATAAGAAGGAAAGACGCCTGATAGAAGTAATCCCTGATTATCATGGCTTTGTTATTCCTGATGAGTTTGTGGTAGGCTTTGGTCTTGACTACAATGAAGATTACCGAAATTTACCATATATAGGCGTTTTAAAACGTGAAATATATGAAAAATAACTTGAGAAAATTTGCTTGCTAGAGTATTATATTATAACTAGACATATGATTGTCTAAGTTATGTTATAGTGTTTTTGGTAGAAAAGGAGTTTGCTGTGAGTAAATTTTTTAGAAATGTTGGCTTTTACCTCTTAATAGTCGTAATAGCTATTTGGATTATAGATTACTATTCCAATACTACTGAACCTAAGACAGATATTACTTATAGTAATTTCATGAAACAGGTTCAACAAGACGACATTAAGTCAGTAACTATTGTTAACGATACGATTATCAAGGGCAGGACGAAAGCAGGGGTAGAGTTTTCTACCATTGCTCCTCGTGATCCCAAGCTGGTAGAAACATTGCAAGCCAGAGATGTAGAGATTAAGGCTGAATTGCCTCCTCAACCACCCTGGTGGACAACGCTTCTGTCTTCTGTATTGCCTATGCTTTTAATTGTAGGCTTATGGTTCCTGCTAATGAACAATGCCCAAGGCGGCGGTAGCAGAGTAATGAGCTTTGGTAAAAGCAGAGCCAAGATGTATGGCGATGAAAAAATCAGAGTTTCTTTTAAAGATGTAGCCGGTGCTGATGAGGCTAAGGAAGAATTAGCAGAAGTCGTAGAGTTCTTAAAGTTCCCCAAGAAGTTTAATCAATTAGGTGCCAGAATTCCTAAAGGCGTTTTGCTTTTTGGACCTCCGGGCACCGGCAAGACGCTTTTAGCTAAGGCAGTAGCCGGTGAAGCCGGTGTACCGTTCTTTAGCATCAGCGGTTCTGACTTCGTAGAAATGTTCGTAGGTGTTGGTGCTTCCAGAGTAAGAGACTTGTTTGAACAGGCTAAGAAGAATGCACCTTGTATCGTTTTCATCGATGAAATTGATGCCGTAGGAAGACAAAGAGGCGCCGGCTTAGGCGGTGGCCACGATGAAAGAGAACAGACCTTGAATCAATTGTTAGTAGAGATGGATGGCTTTGGTGCTAATGAAGGCATCATCATGATAGCTGCTACCAACCGTCCTGATATTTTGGATCCCGCCTTACTAAGACCAGGTCGTTTCGATCGTCAGATTGTAGTTGATCGTCCTGATATTAAAGGCAGAGAAGAAATCTTAAAGGTTCACACCAGAGGTAAACCTATTGATAAGGATGTTAACCTTGGTGTTATTGCCAGACGTACTCCCGGTTTTACCGGTGCTGATTTAAGCAACCTGGTTAACGAAGGAGCACTGCTAGCAGCAAGACATAATCAAACTACCATTGACATGATGGATTTAGAAGAAGCAGCTGAACGTGTTATGATGGGACCTGAGCGTAAGAGCAGGGTCATCAGCGACAACGAGAAGAAGCTTACTGCTTATCATGAAGGTGGACACACCTTGGTTGGTATGCTTTTAGACCATACTGATCCGGTGCACAAGGTAACTATTATTCCCAGAGGCAGAGCAGGTGGCTACACACTGAGCCTACCCAAGGAAGATAAATACTATGCAACCAGAAGCGAGCTCTTGGATGAGCTGAAACTGCTTCTCGGTGGTAGAGTAGCAGAAGCCATAGTGCTTAAGGAAATTTCCAGCGGTGCCAGCAATGACTTGCAACGCGCTACCGAATTAGCCAGAAAAATGATTTGCGAATATGGTATGAGCGATGTTTTAGGCGCTGTAACTTTTGGCCATAGACAAGAACAAGTTTTCTTAGGCAGAGATATCGGTAAGGAAAATGAATATAGCGAAAAGATTGCTGCTCAGATAGATAGTGAAATTCGTAAGTTTATTGATGAAGCTTATGAAGGAACAGTTAAACTCTTAAGCGATCATTTGGAGCAACTTCATTTAATTGCCGAGAATTTAATTGAGCGGGAAACTTTGGAAGCTCACGAATTGGAAGAGATCATGAAATATGGTCATATTCTTCCTAAAGGTGAAACTCCCAATGACCAGCCTCCTGCACCTGGTACACCGGCTCCCGTAGAGCCGAATAAGGTTGCTGATGCCGTAGAAGGCAAAGTAATGCAACCGGTACCGGAAGCACAGCCACAAGCTTAAAAACAAAGGCGCAAGTTTTGCGCCTTTTGTTTTGACTACATGGTTAACTCAATAAAACGATTGGTTAACGCAAAGGAGATAAAATGGACAAAACACTTTTAAGTTTATTACGGTCTCATAAGAACGAGCCACTTTCCGGTGAAGAAATAGCTCATGAACTTGGCATATCCAGAACTGCAGTATGGAAAAGAATTCAAGTTCTCAAAAAAACAGGTTATCAGATAGAAGCAGTTAACAAGAAAGGATATATTTTGATGAGCACACCTGATAAGGTATTTCCGGAAGAAATCGTTGCTAAATTAAAAACTAAATGGTTGGGACATAATATTAATTATCAGGAAAGCATTGTATCTTCCAACGAGCTATGTAAACAGTTAGCAATGCAGGGAGCACCGGACGGCACGCTTTGCTTGACAGAGGAGCAGGTAAAGGGCAAGGGCAGGCTTTCTCGTGGCTGGTTTAGCCCCAAGGGGAAAGGTACTGTGGTTTTCCATCTTGCTAAAGCCATCTTTCTTGCCACAGGAAGCGTCCAAATGTACCCTCTTGGCAGCAGTAGCGGTAGTGCAAGCAGTTAATAGCATTGCCGGTGTGCATGCTAGCATTAAGTGGCCTAATGATATTTTGCTAGAGGGGAAAAAGCTGGTAGGAATCCTTACGGAAATGAGTGCTGAATTCGGGCATATCAATTACATTGTGGTAGGTATCGGTATCAATGTATCTGTAGCACCTGAGGATGTGCCGGCCGAATTTCGTTCCTCTGCTATTTCTTTAAATGCCGTGGCTACCGAGAAAATTTCCAGGACAGAACTTTTAGCTGCGGTTTTGGAAAATTTTGAAAAGCTTTATGAACAAGTTTTGCAGCAAGGCTTTGCACCTGTTCTTCAATTATGGCGTAAATATACTTCTACCTTAGGCAAGGAAGTTAAGGTAATAGCTCCTAATGAAACCTATATAGGTAAAGCCATCGATATTGACGAAGAGGGTCTCTTGATTGTAGAAAAAGCAGATGGTACTAGAGAAAAAGTTCTAGCTGGGGATGTTTCCATTCGTTCGGCTGAGGCGGATGGGAGAAAATATTAATAATGAAAACACAACACATGTTATTATCGGGAATTTTTGCAGCACTTATCATCATAAGTTCTTATATTGTTATACCCATAGGACCTGTACCGATTACCATGCAACCGCTTACCGTACTTTTGGCCGGGTTTCTTTTGGGGGCCAAGGGTGGCGCCTTAAGCGTTATTATCTGGATTCTTTTAGGTGTTATCGGTTTGCCGGTGTTTAATCAGGGACAGGCTGGCATCACCATGCTGGCAGGACCTACCGGAGGTTTCATTATTGGCTTTGTAGTTACAGCTTATTTAGCAGGTTATTTTACCGAGAAATATTATACAGAAAGCTTTGCTAAGAATTTTGGCTATTTGGCTATTGCCATGGTGGTTTGCTATATTATGGGAGCGATAGGCTTCAAATTAAGTTTTGCCTATTTTTTGCAAAAACCGATGTCTTGGGAAAAAACTATGACTTTGGCTATTGCACCTTTTTTGCCATTTGATATAATAAAGGCTGCCATTGTAAGCTATCTTGGCGTCAAAATAAGACGGGCTTTACAAAATTCTGGCTTTAAACCAATGTAAGAGAGTTGGCGAATATTTGGAGGGAACTACCATGCTAATGGTAATTGATGTAGGCAATACTAACATCGTGGTTGGTGTACATAATGGCAAGAAATGGGTGGCTAGCTGGAGATTATCCAGCAGTCGTTCTAGAACTTCCGATGAATTTGGTATTGTGCTTGGCAATATGTTTTCCTACAGCGGTGTAGACATGTCTAAGATTACAGATATAATCATGTCAACTGTAGTACCACCACTTTTGGTGCCATTGACCAATATGTGTAAGCGTTATTTTCATATCGATCCTTTTGTAGTCAGCGCAAGAATTAAAACAGGACTAATCCTGCATTATGATAATCCTAATGAGCTTGGTGCGGACCGTATCGTTAATGCGGTGGCTGCCTTGGCTAAATATAAGGATAAAGGTAATTTGATTGTCATTGATTTTGGTACTGCTACTACTTTTTGCGCCATTAAACCTAATGGCGAATATTTAGGTGGTGCCATTGCTCCCGGTATTGGTATTTCTACGGAAGCACTGTTCCAGCATGCAGCTAAGCTGCCTAGAATTGAATTGATAAGACCTAAGAAAACTATTTGCCTTAATACTATAGAGGCTATGCAGGCCGGTATTCTTTTGGGCTTTGTGGGCCAAATGGATGGCCTGATCGACAGAATGAAAAAGGAATTAGACGGGCAGGCTTTTGTTATTGCTACCGGTGGCTTTGGTCACCTGATGGCTTCCGAGTCTGACCATGTTGATGTAGTGGAACCGTTTTTGACTTTAGACGGCCTAAAGCTGTTGCATGAAATGAATAAGAAATAACCTATTAACTGACTTGCCACGGCAAGTCAGTTTTTCTGAAAGGAGTTATGTGTATGGAGCTGGGAAAACTTAAAATTGCTGTACCTATTGCTCTTGCTCCCATGGCCGGAGTCACAGACCTTCCTTTTAGGGTTATTTGTAAGGAGCAGGGTGCAGGATTTACCGTGTCAGAAATGGTAAGCGCCAAAGCTTTGCTTTATAAGAATGTGAAAACCTTTGCCATGCTTAGTATTGCGCCAAGCGAAAAGCCTGTAGCCATTCAAATCTTTGGCAGTGTACCGCAGGAGCTGGCACAGGCTGCTAAGATAGTAGAAGCTGCCGGCGCAGATATTGTAGATTTTAATATGGGCTGCCCTGTGCATAAGATCGTGGCCAACGGAGAAGGTTCAGCCCTTATGCGTAAGCCTTTTTTGGCAGCAGATATTTTTAAAGCCATGGTAGAGGCAGTACAGATTCCGGTAACCGTGAAGATGCGGGCCGGATGGGATGATGACGAAAAGAATGCTCCTCAGATTGCGGAGCTGGCCCAAAAGGCCGGCATAGCAGCGGTAACTGTCCATGGCCGAACCAGAGGACAGTTTTACAGTGGCAAGGCCGACTGGCAAATAATTAAAACGGTTAAAGAAAATGTGGACATTCCTGTTTTCGGTAATGGTGACGTGTTTACTGCTGAAGATGGTTTAAAGCTAATGTCCACTACTGGTTGCGACGGCATTATGGTTGGTAGAGGAGCAGAGGGCAACCCCTGGATTTTTGCCCAGTTGAAAGCAGCCTGGGAAGGAAAAGGAACATTGCCGGCTGTTACCATAGAAGAGCGCTTTGCTATGATTGGCAGACATTTTAAAGACCTGATTGCCTTTAAGGGAGAGCAGGTGGCGGTGCGGGAAATGCGCCACCACGCTACTGCTTACATTAAGGGCTTGCCTCATGCAGCCGCATATAAAAACAAGCTTAATCAAGCGACAGGAGTAGAGGATTTTTTGAAAATTTTAACAGAATATGAACAGGTTCTAAAAGGTTGACAAGGGCTGGGTAACAACATATAATAATGCAATATGGTTATTAACTAATAACTAACCGAAGGAGTTAAGACAATGGATGAACAAGGGACAATTTTAACAAAAGAAGGCCTACAACGTTTAGAGGACGAATTGGATAATCTTCGTTCTGTAAAAAGAGCAGAGGTGGCAGAGCGTTTGAAGGTTGCTATTTCCTATGGCGATATCAGCGAAAACTCTGAATATGACGATGCTAAGAATGAGCAGGCTTTTGTAGAAGGACGTATTCAAGTTCTGGAAAATTTAATTCGCAATGCTCGCATTATCAATGAACCTGGTAGAGGGGACAAGGATAAAGTTGTTTTGGGCTGCGAAGTTACTATTCGTGATATGGAAACCAAGGATACTGCAACTTATAGAATCGTTGGTACCACAGAAGCAGATCCTATGGCTGAACCTCCCCGTATTTCCAATGAATCTCCTGTAGGCAAGGCTATTCTGGGAGAAAAAGCCGGTAAGGTCGTTTTAGTGGCAACTCCTGCTGGGGAACTTAGATATAAGATTGTAGATGTACAACATAAACCTAATAAGAACCATGCTGCTGCAAAAGTAAGAAAGGCAGTGAAATAATGGCTGACGAGAAGATCAATCAACCAACCGGACAACAGAATAATCAGCAGGCTAACCCTAAGCAACATCATCAGATGCCACCCCAAGCTCAAGAACCTCTTACCGAAGAGGAAGTAACTGAGCAAAGACAGGTGCGCCTGGATAAGATGCAAAAGATGAGCGAAATGGGTATTGCACCCTTTGGCCATCGCTTTGATTGGACCATGCATGCCCAGAATGTCAAAGAACAGGTTGAAACTCTGGAAGCACAAGGTACAGTAGTTAAGCTTGCCGGTAGAGTTATGGCTATTCGTGGCCATGGCAAAACCTCTTTCATGGACTTAGTTGATAGAACCGGTAAGATTCAGTTATACATTAAGAAAGATACTTTAGGAGAAGAAGCTTATGCCGTCATTAAACTGATGGATATTGGTGATATCATTGGTGTTACCGGCACTGTATTTACCACTCATATGGGTGAAGTTTCTCTTAGAGTTGATAAGCTGGAAATCCTGTCTAAGTCTTTAAGACCCTTGCCTGAAAAATGGCACGGCTTAAAAGATATTGAAACGCGTTATCGTCAACGTTATGTAGATTTGATTGTGAATCCGGAAGTTAGAGAAACTTTTGTAAAACGCAGTCAGATTATTACCAGTATTAGAAACATTCTTGATAATGATGGCTTCCTGGAAGTTGAGACACCAATTCTGCATAGTATTGCCGGTGGCGCTGCTGCCAGACCCTTCATTACTTATCACAATGCTCTAGACATGGAGCTGTATTTGCGTATTGCTCCTGAGCTGTATTTAAAACGCTTGATAGTAGGCGGCATGGAAAGAGTCTATGAGTTGGGCAGAGTGTTCCGCAACGAAGGCATTGATATTAAACATAATCCTGAGTTCACTATTGTAGAAATTTATCAGGCTTATGCTGATTTCAATGATGTCATGGCTTTGACTGAGAAGATAGTTTCTGAAACTGCTCAAAAGGTTTTGGGAACAATGAAGATTAACTACGAAGGTCAAGACATAGATTTAACTCCGCCTTGGCCAAGACTTACCATGATAGAAGCAGTAAAGAAATATGCAGGTGTAGATTTTACTAATGTTACTGATGTGGCTGAAGCTCGTAAGATGGCTGACAGCGTTAAAGTAGAGTACGAACCCACCTTTGGTGTAGGCAAGATCATTAATGCTTGCTTTGATGCTTATGCTGAAGACAAGCTTATTCAACCTACTTTCATTACAGGTCATCCTAAAGAAATTTCTCCTTTGGCTAAGAGCAATCCCGCTAATCCTGATATTACCGATCGTTTCGAAGGCTATATCTACGGCAGGGAATTGTGCAATGGCTTTAGTGAGCTGAATGATCCTCTTGATCAAAAGGAACGTTTCTTGAAACAAGTAGCAGAAAGAAACGCCGGTGATGAAGAAGCTAATATGATGGATGAGGATTTCGTAACGGCCTTGGAGTATTGGCCTGCCTCCTACAGGTGGCTTAGGCCATAGGCGTAGACAGACTGGTAATGTTGCTTACCGGCAGCGTTTCCATTCGTGATGTTTTGCTTTTCCCTCATATGAGACATAAGTAAAAGTAGTGCTTAAAAAATAGCTGCGGCCCACTAGGCCTTGTGCCTTTTGAGTGCAGTTTTTTTGTGACAAAAAATAAGATAAAAAAAGCTAAAAAAGTACTTGCAAAGTGAGGCGGGGTATGCTATTATGATAAAGCTCTCTCCTGAGGGGAAAGAGCGAGCACGAAAAAAAGTAAAAATATTTTGAAAAAAGTATTGACAAAGCTTTTTGGCTGTGCTAATATATAAAAGCTGTCGCTGAGACAGCAACATGAACCTTGAAAACTGAATATTAGATGTAACGAATGTGCGGGTCAAACCACTTCGGTGGTTATGACCGAGTCAATTAATTTCGAATTCGAAGACAACGAATCAAAAAAATACATAGTCAGTATTTTCAAGAGCCAAGAGGTTCTTCAAAATAAAATATTTTGGAGAGTTTGATCCTGGCTCAGGACGAACGCTGGCGGCGTGCTTAACACATGCAAGTCGTACGGAGAATTTATTTCGGTAAATTCTTAGTGGCGAACGGGTGAGTAACACGTGGGCAACCTGCCTCGTGGTTGGGGACAACATTCCGAAAGGAGTGCTAATACCGAATACGCTCCATTACCGGCATCGGTTTTGGAGGAAAGATGGCCTCTATTTATAAGCTATCACCATGAGATGGGCCTGCGTCTGATTAGCTAGTTGGTGAGGTAACGGCCCACCAAGGCGATGATCAGTAGCCGGTCTGAGAGGATGAACGGCCACATTGGGACTGAGACACGGCCCAAACTCCTACGGGAGGCAGCAGTGGGGAATCTTCCGCAATGGGCGAAAGCCTGACGGAGCAACGCCGCGTGAGTGATGAAGGCCTTCGGGCTGTAAAACTCTGTTGTCAGGGACGAAGGTGCACCTTTCGAACAGATGGGTGTATTGACGGTACCTGACGAGGAAGCCACGGCTAACTACGTGCCAGCAGCCGCGGTAATACGTAGGTGGCAAGCGTTGTCCGGAATTATTGGGCGTAAAGAGCATGTAGGCGGGCCTTTAAGTCCGACGTGAAAATGCGGGGCTCAACCCCGTATGGCGTTGGATACTGGAGGTCTTGAGTGCAGGAGAGGAAAGGGGAATTCCCAGTGTAGCGGTGAAATGCGTAGATATTGGGAGGAACACCAGTGGCGAAGGCGCCTTTCTGGACTGTGTCTGACGCTCAGATGCGAAAGCTAGGGTAGCAAACGGGATTAGATACCCCGGTAGTCCTAGCCGTAAACGATGGGTACTAGGTGTAGGGAGGTATCGACCCCTTCCGTGCCGGAGTTAACGCAATAAGTACCCCGCCTGGGGACTACGATCGCAAGATTGAAACTCAAAGGAATTGACGGGGGCCCGCACAAGCGGTGGAGTATGTGGTTTAATTCGACGCAACGCGAAGAACCTTACCAAGGCTTGACATTGAGTGAAAGGCTAAGAGATTAGCCCCTCTCTTCGGAGACACGAAAACAGGTGGTGCATGGCTGTCGTCAGCTCGTGTCGTGAGATGTTGGGTTAAGTCCCGCAACGAGCGCAACCCCTATCCTATGTTACCAGCGGGTAATGCCGGGGACTCATAGGAGACTGCCAGGGATAACCTGGAGGAAGGCGGGGATGACGTCAAGTCATCATGCCCCTTATGTCTTGGGCTACACACGTACTACAATGGTCGGCAACAAAGGGCAGCGAAACCGCGAGGTGGAGCAAATCCCATAAACCCGGCCTCAGTTCAGATCGTAGGCTGCAACCCGCCTACGCTGAAGTCGGAATCGCTAGTAATCGCAGGTCAGCATACTGCGGTGAATACGTTCCCGGGCCTTGTACACACCGCCCGTCACACCACGAAAGTTGGTAACACCCGAAGCCGGTGAGATAACTCGCAAGAGAGTCAGCTGTCTAAGGTGGGGCCGATGATTGGGGTGAAGTCGTAACAAGGTAGCCGTTTGAGAACGAGCGGCTGGATCACCTCCTTTCTATGGAGAACTGTATTGTGGCCAAGGCTGCAATACTAATTCTGTGAAATAGAAATGAGCAGATTCGAAGAATGTCGAGGATTGCAAGGAAGGCTAGGGAGTGATCCCTGCCGACGCAGCAACCGGAAGACATGACAAAGAAGATGCCATTTATATGAAGCAGAGACTCTATTGTCGACGCACATTCGTTACTATTTAATATTTGGTTTTTAGGGCTCATACCCTAAAGATTCAAATTCAAGTGTGAAAGCACCTGAAACATGAATCCTTGAACCTTGAAAACTTCATAGAAGAGACAAAAAGTCCTAGATATTGTGATGAATATTTAGGCACCTCTAATCAAAATGCAAATTTTGAAAAAGAGAATTAACGAGAAAAAAAGTCTAGGAAACATACATATGTATGAATCTTAGAGCTGACAAGAGTAACTAAAAGGTTCTTAACAACCAATTAGTTCTCTCGCAACTATCCTTGGAAAGGTGACACTTTCCTAAGGACTTAGAGAAGCGAGCAGGTTTGAGGAACATCGAGGATTGCAAGGAGGCTATGGTAACCCATGCCGACGAAGCAACCGGAGATGTGACAAAGAAACTGCCGGTTATATAAGTCCGGATAGCAACTAAGTCAAGCTACTAAGGGCATACGGTGGATGCCTAGGCACTAAGAGCCGAAGAAGGACGCGGTAAGCTGCGAAAAGCCACGGTTAGCTGCAAGCAAGCATTGACCCGTGGATCTCCGAATGGGGAAACCCACCAGTTTTCAAAGGCTGTATCCCGCAAGGGAAGGGAACCTGGCGAACCGAAACATCCAAGTAACCAGAGGAAAAGAAATCAAACGAGATGCCCCCAGTAGCGGCGAGCGAAGAGGGCATAGCCTAAACCGGACACCTTCGGGTGACCGGGGTTAAGGACCGGCATAATCGAAGTTCATTTTAGCCGAACTACCTGGAAAGGTAGGCGACACAGCGTAAGAGCCGCGTAAGCGAAAGAATGGACGAGAGGCCGGTATCCAGAGTACCACGGGGCACGAGAAATCCTGTGGGAAGTCGGGGGGACCACCCTCCAAGGCTAAAGACTACTTAGTGACCGATAGCGCATAGTACCGTGAGGGAAAGGTGAAAAGTACCGCGGGAGCGGAGTGAAATAGTACCTGAAACCGTATGTCTACAAGCAGTCGGAGCGCAAGCGACGGCGTGCCTATTGAAGAATGAGCCAACGAGTTACTGGGCACTAGCGAGGTTAAGCAGGAAATGCGGAGCCGTAGGGAAACCGAGTCTGAATAGGGCGACAAGTTAGTGTTCGTAGACCCGAAACTGTAGTGATCTACCCATGATCAGGCTGAAACGCAGGTAAAAATGCGCGGAGGGCCGAACCGGTGAGTGTTGAAAAACTTTCGGATGAATCGTGGGTAGCGGTGAAATTCCAATCGAACGCAGAGATAGCTGGTTCTCCTCGAAATAGCTTTAGGGCTAGCCTCAGTCAGTAAGCATAAGCGGTAGAGCACTGATCGAACTAGGGACCGTAAAGGTTACCGAACTCTTTCAAACTTCGAATGGTTATGCTGCCAAGACTGGGAGTCAGACTACGAGAGATAAGTCCCGTGGTCAAAAGGGAAACAGCCCAGACCATCAGCTAAGGTCCCCAATGTCATACTAAGTGGCGAAGGATGTGGGGTCTCATAAACAACCAGGATGTTGGCTCAGAAGCAGCCATCATTTAAAGAGTGCGTAATAGCTCACTGGTCGAGAGATCTTGCGCCGAAGATACCCGGGGCTAAAGTATGAAACCGAAGCTATGGATGCGCGCAGCAATGCGTGCGTGGTAGAGGAGCGTTCCCACGTGGTTGAAGTCGTCCTGTAAGGGACGGTGGACGTGTGGGAAGTGAGAATGTTGGCATGAGTAGCGAAAAGAAAGGTGAGAATCCTTTCCACCGAAAGCATAAGGATTCCTGAGCAACGCTCGTCGTCTCAGGGTAAGTCGGGGCCTAACCCGAGGCAAAAAGCATAGGGGATGGACAGCTGGTTGATATTCCAGCACCGATAGGAATCGTTTGAGCAATGGAGTGACGCAGGAAGGCAGGCAGGCGCGAGACTGGATGTTCGCGTGCAAGCGTGCAGGCTGGTGCACAGGCAAATCCGTGCACTGAGGCTGAGGCGTGATGCGCAGGGGACTTGTCCCCGAAGCTGCTGGGCTTACGCTGCCAAGAAAAACTTCTAGTGAGAGACCTATCGCCCGTACCGTAAACCGACACAGGTATGCGGGGAGAATATCCTAAGGTGCGCGGGAGAACCCTCGTTAAGGAACTCGGCAAAATGTACCCGTAACTTCGGGATAAGGGTAGCCATAAGCGTGAAGGGACTTGCTCCCGGAGCGTCATATGGTCGCAGAGAAGAGGCCCAAGCGACTGTTAACCAGAAACACAGGTGCCTGCTAAAGAGAAATCTGACGTATAGGTGCTGACACCTGCCCAGTGCTGGAAGGTTAAAGAAGGATGTCCGGGTTCGACCCAAAGCATTCGACTGAAGCCCCAGTGAACGGCGGCCGTAACTATAACGGTCCTAAGGTAGCGAAATTCCTTGTCGGGTAAGTTCCGACCCGCACGAAAGGTGTAACGATTTGGGCACTGTCTCAACGAGGGACCCGGTGAAATTGAAATACCTGTGAAGATGCAGGTTACCCGCGACTGGACAGAAAGACCCCATGGAGCTTTACTGTAACCTAATATTGGGTTCTGATATATTACGCACAGGATAGGTGGGAGGCTAGGAGGCCGGCACTTCGGTGTCGGCGGAGCCGACGTTGGGATACCACCCTTGATCTATCGGGATTCTAACCGCGCGACCAACAATCGCCGGGACAGTGTTAGGCGGGCAGTTTGACTGGGGCGGTCGCCTCCTAAAGTGTAACGGAGGCGCCCAAAGGTTCCCTCAGCGCGGACGGAAACCGCGCGCAGAGTGTAAAGGCAGAAGGGAGCTTGACTGCGAGCCGTACATGGCAAGCAGGTACGAAAGTAGGGCTTAGTGATCCGGTGGCTTCCAAGTGGAAGGGCCATCGCTCAACGGATAAAAGCTACCCTGGGGATAACAGGCTAATCTCTCCCAAGAGTCCATATCGACGGGGAGGTTTGGCACCTCGATGTCGGCTCATCACATCCTGGGGCTGAAGTCGGTCCCAAGGGTTGGGCTGTTCGCCCATTAAAGTGGTACGTGAGCTGGGTTCAGAACGTCGTGAGACAGTTCGGTCCCTATCCATCGCGGGCGTAAGAGATTTGAAGGGGGCTGCTCCTAGTACGAGAGGACCGGAGTGGACGAACCGCTGGTGTACCAATTATCCCGCCAGGGGTATTGTTGGGTAGCTACGTTCGGAAAGGATAAACGCTGAAAGCATCTAAGCGTGAAACCATCCTTAAGATGAGATCTCTCATAGAGTAATCTAGTAAGACACCTCGAAGAACACGAGGTTGATAGGCAGGACGTGTAAGCGTAGCAATATGTTTAGCTGACCTGTACTAATATGTCGAGGGCTTGACTTAAATTCAAGCAACTCGTTTTTAAACGTCTCTTCATGAAGTTTTGAGGGCTCAAGCCTTCACAAGACGTGCTCACTGAGTACGTCATGAGAAACACTAGAATTGAGCAAGTCCGAGAAAGAGCGAGGCTCCCCGAGGAAGGCTATGGTAACCCATGCCGACGAAGGGAACGCAGCGATGACGAAGGAATTGCCAATTATGGGGTTTCGCACAGATCCGGTGGCGATAGCTAAGGGGATCCACCTGTTCCCATCTCGAACACAGTAGTTAAGCCCTTACACGCCGAAAGTACTTGGTTGGAAACGGCCTGGGAGGATAGGTAGTTGCCGGTTAAAAAATACACACACCAAATGGTGTGTGTTTTTTTTATCTGTAAATATTACGCCACCCAGGTAACCTGGAATAGGTAGTTGTTTCTTTTTATATATCAGGTTGCCATTTTACCTTATTCTATGTTACAATTAAAAACAGCATAAAATTGAAAGAGGTGAGCAGATGAAGCTTAAATTTACTAAAATGCATGGCTGCGGCAACGATTATGTTTACGTAGATTGCATGCACAATGAACTGCCCCATCCCAATGAAATTTCTCAATATATAAGTCATAGACGTTTTGGTATTGGTAGCGACGGATTAATTTGTATTTGCCCTTCCGACAAGGCAGATTTCCGTATGAGAATGTTCAATGCCGATGCTTCCGAAGGTAAGATGTGTGGTAACGGTACCAGATGTATTGCCAAGTATGTTTATGAGAAGGGACTTACCAATAAAACCACTATTACCCTGGAAACATTAGGTGGTATTAAAATCATTGAAATGGCTCTTAAAGACAATAAAGTTGTTAAGGCAACCGTTGACATGGGCGAGCCAATAACTCAAGCTAAACTTGTTCCTATGACCTGTAAGGCTGATGTTTTTCAGGATATGGTGCTGGATTTAGATGGTAAAACTCAGCTTAAAGGTACAGCCGTGTCTATGGGCAATCCACACTTTGTAACCTTTGTAGATGATGTTGAGCATTACGATATAGAAGGCATTGGCAAGATTGTTGAGCACCATCCGGTTTTTCCGGAGCGTGTTAATGTAGAGTTTGTAGAGATTCTAGGTCCTAATGAGGTGAAATTCCGTGTTTGGGAAAGAGGTAGTGGCGAAACATGGGCTTGTGGTACGGGAGCTTGTGCTCTGGCTTATACCTGCGTTGTACTAGGTAAGGCCGGTAAGCGTGGTCAGTACCTGACAGTACAGGCCAAGGGTGGAACACTGGAAGTAAATTACGAAAAAAATAATCATCTTTTTCTGAGAGGGCCTGCAGCTCTTTCTTTTGAAGGAGAAATAGATATTCCCGAGGAAATTTTAAAATAAAGGAGACTTATAATGGCACTGGTTAATGGTAATTATGGCAAGTTAAAAGACAGCTATTTGTTTTCTCAAATTGCAGCAAAGGTAGCTGAATTTAGTAAAGCTCATCCTGAAAAGAAAATCATAAAAATGGGTATTGGTGATGTAACCTTACCGTTGGCTCCCAGCGTTATCGCTGCTTTAAAAAAGGCAGTAGAAGAGATGGGCGTCAAAGAAACCTTCCGTGGTTATGGTCCGGAACAAGGCTATGATTTTCTGCATCAGGCTTTGGTTAAGTATTATGCTAAGCATGGCGTTACTTTGGACAGCACAGAGATTTTTATTAGTGATGGTGCCAAAAGCGATTGTGGTAATATTACCGATATTTTCTCCGATGACAACATTATTTTAGTACCGGATCCAGTTTATCCCGTATATTTGGATACTAATATTATGCGGGGCCGCAAGATTCTTTTTATGAACGGTACACCGGAAAATGGTTTCTTGCCCATGCCCGATCCTAAGGTAAAGGCAGATGTTATTTATTTATGTTCGCCCAACAATCCTACCGGTGCAGCTTATAGCAAGGCTCAATTAGAAGAATGGGTTGCTTATGCACTAAAAAATGAGGCAGTAATTCTTTATGACGCTGCTTATGAGGCTTTTATTAATAATCCGGCCATTCCCAAGAGCATTTTTGTAGTGCCGGATGCTAAGAAATGTGCTATTGAACTTTGTTCTTTCTCCAAGACAGCCGGCTTTACCGGAACTCGGTGTGGTTACACAGTAGTACCTCATGAACTAAAGAGAAAAGATGCTCAAGGCAAGGAATTTGAACTGAATAAAATGTGGCTTCGTAGACAAACTACTAAATTCAATGGTGTTCCTTATATTGTGCAAAGAGGTGCTGAGGCTGTATTTAGCGATCAGGGACAAAAAGAATGCGGTGCAATGCTGGAATATTATAGAGAAAATGCCAGAATTATCATGGCTGCCTTAGATAAGAAGGGAATTAAGTATTTTGGTGGTGTTTATTCTCCTTATGTATGGATGCAATGCCCTAATAGCATGAAGAGCTGGGAATTCTTTGATTTCCTTCTGGAGAAGCTGGCGGTGGTTGGTACACCGGGAGCAGGCTTTGGCCAAATGGGCGAGGGTTACTTCCGCTTAACAGCTTTTGGCAGTAGAGAAGGAACAATTGAGGCTATGAAAAGATTCGAAGAAGGTTTATAATATATAGTATAAACAAATAAGACAAGGGAAGAGGTCGTAACATGAAAAAATTATTATTGATAGTCACAATCTTAGCAATGAGTATTTCTAGTATTTGTTTTGCCAGTGATGGTTCCAATCTTGATGCAGAACAAAAAATTGCTACTGCTGTATTAAATGTTTATTATAAGAATGGTAATGCTGAAGAAGTAAAACAGTTTTGTTCAGCAGATTTTAGCAAGAACTTTTTAGCAACAACCGGTTTGGAAAAAATTAGGAAAGAATCCAAGGATGCTTTTGGAAGCTTAAAGGGAGCATTCTTTGTTGCTTATGCAAAATTCAATATTGCCGACAAGGATAAAAAAGTTACTCCTGTTAACCAAGTTAGCTTTAGAGGCGTTGGCGATAAGGATACTCCGATAGATTATGTTTTCCTATTTGATGTAAGTGGTAAAAAACCTATCCTTGCTAGCATGAGAGTTAATGTACTTAAGGCTCAACCTAAAGCAAATAGTGAAGAAACGAAATAACTTAACGAGGTAAAATAACATGAAGAAAAAGCTGTTATTTATAGTTTTTCTACTTGTATGTTTTGTTAATACCTGTTTTGCCAGCAACGGTTCCGTGCTAGATGAAGAAGAGAAAATAGCAGACTTTTTCATGGGTGCCGTAAAGGGCAAGGGTGAATATGCTGAGCTTGCTTCTAATTTCACACCGGGATTTGCCAAAGCATTTACAGCAGTTAAATTTAAGGAAACCAAAGAGAAAGTAACGACAACCTTTGGAGATGTAAAGAATGTTAAACTATATTCCCTAGAAAAGCTGGATAAAGCTGATCGTGTGATATATTTAGCTGATGCTACCAAAGTTCCTAATGTTGAATTTTCTTTTGTTTTCTCTAATGCCAGCTCCAAACCACTTTTGGATGCCATAGTCATTAGAGCTGTAGAAGTAAAGAAACAAGCACCTGCTAAGCAAGTTAAGCCGCAAAATTAAGAGATGAGAAACAAAAGGGCGCTAGTACAAAATTATTTGTACTAGCGCCCTTTTTATTTTAACTTTTAATACTATTTAACAGCAACAATCTTTGTTACCACTTCATCCAAAGCTTTTTTAGTAGCTTCTCCTAAGGAAGCAAGTGGATCACCTGCATCATCAGAATCAACTACAGCCGGATCAAGAGGAAGCTTGCCTAAGAAAGGCAGATTTTTCTCTTTTGCCAGGTTTTCGCCACCGCCGGTTTTGAAAAGATTAATGACCTGATGGCAATGAGGGCAAACCAAGCCACTCATATTTTCTATGATGCCGGCAATAGGAACATGGGCAATTTCACAGAAATTAACGGATTTACGAACATCGTCCAAGGCAATCTTTTGAGGTGTGGTTACAATAATGGCTTCTACATCTTTAATGGTTTGAATAACCGTCAATGGTTCGTCGCCGGTACCGGGAGGGCAGTCGATGATGAGATAATCCAGAGCCGGCCATTGGGTATCTGATAAAAATTGACGAATAACGCCGATTTTTACCGGACCACGCCAAACCAAAGCATCATCATTATTGGGAAGCAGCCCTTGAATAGTCATTACTTCCAGGTTGCTGTTATAATGATAAGGAATAATCTTGTTGTCTGCGGTAGCAGTTAAAGGTTTACCGGTAAGTCCTAACAGACCGGCAATACTGGGACCATGGAGATCCACATCCAAAAGACCTACCTTAAAGCCTTTTTGGGCTAAAAGCAGGGCCAAATCTGTGGAAACAGTGCTTTTACCAACGCCACCTTTACCGCTCATTACTACGAATTTATGCTTAACTTGGCTTAAAAAATTAGTTATTGCTAAATCTTGAGGGTCTACTTTATTTTTATTGCTGGCACAATTGGCGCAGTCTTCCTTGTTGCAAGTATCACATTCACTCATTTTTGTCATCCTTTCGGGAGTGGTTTTATCATGCTTTTCAATTATACTTGATATAAAAAATACTTGCAACTGTCTTGGATACTAAAAAAAATTAGTGTATAATAAGTTTATGAAGCAGGAGGGATTATTATGAAATGTAAAAAATTAAGCAGATTATTAGTAGCAGCTATGAGTGTGATGATGTTGTGTGGAGCTATGACGGTAGAAGCTGAACAAGCAACAAACCAAAAAGGTTTGTTGGCAGATGGTGAATTATTTGTTGCGCCCCGAGTAAATGCTACAGCCAAGGTACTTTATGATGGTAAATTAGACAAGGCACAGTGGGCAAGACCACAAGATGCAGGCATTCCTAAGGACTTCGGTTGTGCAGTTTTTATTTATGGTAATGGTTTGCCTCAAACGGTGGCAGCTAATAAGAATAATAGTAAGACCATTAACAAGACTGCAGATATGATAGATGTAGCTAAGTCAAAATATGCAGTAGCAGCTAATGCTAATTCTTTGGTAATTTATGCTACCACAGGACCTAGTGCGGCACAAACAGATCTTGCTATTAGCAAGGTGACCTTATATGGTCGTCTGCTTAACGTAGTAGTGGCTTTGAAGAATGCAGATGCAGTTCCGCCTAATGTAATGAATATGTGGAATCCGGAAAAAACCGTAACTATTCCTTTGAAAAAGTTACCTAAGTTTGGTAATTTAAGAATTAGGTTTGCTGATACCAATGGTGTAGCATTGTCTAATCAAGAAATTTTATTAGCAAGATAATTGTACAAGAAAGTAGGTTTATTGCTTAGGCTCGCACTAAGTAAAAACCTACTTTCTTTATAACTATTTACATAATTTTTTTAGAGGAGTAGTTTATGGACATGGTTTTGCTGAGCATAGTTTCTTTAGCCGTTTTTGCCTCTACGGCTTTTCAGGCAGTAGCAGGTTTTGGCTATGCCATTGTGGCAGCTCCCATTCTAGTGCCGCTGCTTGGTGTTAAGGAAACGGTGGTATTCCTTTTGGTAGGCAGTATTTACATGCGCATTTATATGATGTACAGTGTGCGCCATGATTTTCATTTTGATATGGTAAAGAGAATTTTTGCCGGAGCCATGGTAGGAGCAGTGCCGGGCAGTCTGTTTTTGCGGAATGTGGATGCCAAGGGCTTGGAAATATTATTGGGCATTAGCCTGATTTTAGCCGTAATTTTTCTTTCCTTTAATTTTAGATGGCATACCGGACACCCTCATTGGGAGCAATTTTGCTTTGGTATCATGGGAGGTTTCTTTAATGCTTCTACGGCCATTGGTGGACCGGTGATAGTTCTCTATATGCTTAATGCCCAGGTGCCTAAGGTTGAGATGCGAGCCAATCTAACCTTGTACTTTTTCATTTCCAATTTGTGGAGTATGACCATTTGGTTTTTGATGAGCAATATTACCTGGCATAATTTGGTGGGTTTGCCGATGTGGACCTTGCCGGCTTCTTTCTTAGGCGTTTATGTAGGCAATAAGATTTTTAGGTATGTTAATCAGCATTTGTTTAATCGTATTGCTGTTTTGCTGATTTTGTTCTGTGCTATTAATATGATTATCAAAGCTTTAGGGGAATAATGTGTAATATTGTTAACAGTAAGAGAATTGTTTACATAAAGAGAAAACTTTTTCTTGACTTTGGGTTTTAATGTATATAGAATTTAGCCATTAATAATATTAAAGGCGGTACAACATGGAAGCTCGTCAATTGAATTGGGCAAATGCATATGGTTTCTATTTTAGCCAAAGCTATTATTTTAGCTATGGTTATTTTAGCATGCCAAATTGCACAGTTCCTAATCCGTGATGAGACGTATCAATTTGTAGGGATATTAACATATTCCGGTCAAATAAGTGTTGATGCAGACTCCTTGCGAGTCTGCTTTTTTATTGCCTGAAAATTGGAGGATGGTAGCATGGTTATTGTATTTAAGAAAGGGGCACCTGAAGCAGAAAAGCAAAGAATTAAGCAAATGTTATTGAGGCAAAATTTTCAAATCAATGAAAGTACAGGCGAGAACCTAACGGTTTTTGGCGTCATTGGTGACACCAGTACCATTGATCCCAGACAGATTACGGTAAGTGATGCAGTAGAAAAGGTCTTGCGGGTGCAGGAGCCTTACAAGAGAGCCAATAGGATGTTTCATCCTGAAGACACAGTGGTTGATGTAGGTGGAGTGAAGGTAGGAGGAAAGAAATTGGTAGTTATGGCAGGACCTTGCTCCATTGAAACTGATGCTCAGATGAATGAGGTAGCCGCTTCTGTGAAGGAAAGCGGGGCAGGGATCTTAAGAGGCGGCGCTTTTAAGCCCAGGACTTCACCTTATTCTTTTCAGGGCTTAGCAGAAAAAGGTTTGGATATGTTGGAAAACGCCGGTAAGAATAATAACTTACCCATTGTTACAGAAATTATGTCGGCAGATAAGATTGATGAGTTTGTGGACAAAGTAGATTTGATTCAAGTAGGAGCAAGGAACATGCAAAACTTTGCTCTCTTAAAAGAACTAGGGAAAACCAGAAAGCCAATCTTGTTAAAGCGCGGTATGTCTGCTACTATAGAGGAATGGCTCATGGCGGCAGAATACATTATGTCAGAGGGTAATGAAAATGTTATTTTGTGCGAGCGAGGTATTCGTACCTTCGAAACCTATACTCGCAATACCTTAGACCTAAGCTCTGTTTTGGCAGTCAAGAAAAAGAGCCATTTACCGGTTATTGTTGATCCCAGTCATGCCAGCGGGATGTGGTGGATGGTAGAACCTTTGGCTAAGGCGGCGGTTGCAGTTGGTGCTGATGGTTTAATGATTGAGGTTCATAATGACCCGGAAAATGCCTGGTGCGATGGCGCACAAAGCTTGAAACCCAAAAAGTTTGAACACTTGATGGGGGATTTAAAAAATATTGCTAACATAGTGGGGCGTGAACTTTGATGAAAAAACTGCAGGATACTACTTTTGCTATTGTAGGTTTAGGATTAATTGGTGGTTCTTATGCCAAGGCTTTAAAGAATTTGAAGGTTAAACGCATCATTGGTATGAACCGTAATCCTACGGTAGCCAAGATGGCTAAAGAAGAGGGCTTTATCACGGATATCTGTGATGCAGATGGCAAGCTGCTTAAGGAAGCGGATGTTATCATTAATGCTCTTTATCCTAAGGCTTTTTTAGATTTCGTACAAGTGCAAGTCAAGAATTTTAAACAGGATGTTCTTTTAACTGATGTAATGGGTATTAAGGCAGACTTTCCGGAACGTGTAGACAGCATGCTGGGACCGGATATGGATTTGTTTCCGGTCATCCCATGGCAGGCAGGGAGGGCAAGGGCTACGGGCAAAGTGCTGCAGAGATCTTCAATAATTCCAACTACATTGTTATCAAAAGGGCAGGCAATAAGCCTGAAAATGTAGCTTTTCTGAAGGATATGGCTATGGACTTTGGTTGTAAGAGAGTAGTGGAACTTACTACCAAGGAGCATGATGCCATCATTGCTTATACCAGCAATTTACCGCATATTATGGCAGTTGCTTTGGTTAATAGTGATTCCATGCACGCCAATACCAAGTATTTCATTGCCGGTAGTTTCCGGGATGCTACCAGGGTAGCAGATATTAATGCTGAACTTTGGAAGGACCTTTTCTTATTTAACAAAGCTAATGTGCGGGCTGAAATAGCCAAGCTGCAGGTGCAGTTAAATAAATGGGACAAAGCTCTGGCTGATAATGACGAACAGACCTTGGTTACTATGATGAAGGAAGCCAAGAGCAAGAGAGAGGATTTATTTAATGCCAAAATTTCCGTTGAGCTAGGTGCAAACACCTACGATATTACAATAGAAAAAGGTTTGAGACACAGCCTGGCTCAGCAGCTGAGGCAAATGACCAAGGCCACTAAGGTTGCTATCATCACTGACACCAGGGTAGCTAGATTACATGGTGCTGAGCTGACGGACCAATTAACTAGAAAAGGTTTCGAAGTGGTAACCATTGCCATTGAGGCAGGAGAAGCCAGTAAAAATCTTGCTACGTTAGCAGAGGTTTTATGGCCGGCTGGCTAAAAAGGGCTTAACCCGACAGGACTTAATTATCACCCTGGGTGGTGGTGTGGTTGGCGATTTAGGTGGTTTTGCTGCAGCGACTTTTTTGCGAGGAATTGCTTTTGTACAGGTGCCTACAACTCTTTTGGCTCAGATAGATAGCAGTGTAGGCGGCAAGGTAGCAGTGAATTTGCCCACCGGCAAAAATCTGGCAGGCAGCTTCTACCAGCCCAAAGCCGTGTTCATAGATCCTGATTATTTGACAACCTTACCTAAGAAATATTTGCATGAGGGTATGGCTGAGGTTATAAAGACAGCAGCTATTGGTGACAGCAAATTATTTGCGGACTTAGAAAGCTACACTACTGATGAAGAACTACTGGCTAATATAGAGCAGGTAATAGAACGCTGTTGTCGTTTTAAGGCTAAGGTAGTGGCTAAGGATGAGCATGACACAGGACAACGGATGCTGCTTAATTTTGGACACACTGTTGGTCATGCTGTTGAGCAGAATTTTGGCTATGGCAAATTTAATCATGGCAAAGCAGTAGCTATTGGCATGATGCGAATTACCAAAAATACTGAGAGGCTGGCAATTACAGCAGAGGGCACAACAGATAGACTGGGACGACTGCTTAAGCAGTATAGACTTTCTACCAGGGTAAATCTGGAGCTTAGAAAAATTATGGAAGTAGTTACTAGAGATAAGAAAAAGAGAGGCAAGGAGTTGACCATCGTGGTCCTTAAGACCATCGGAGAGGGCCAGCTTCTGCAGATAGAATTTAATGATTTACCAAAATATATAAAATAAGAACCTGTCGTGATGTTAAGGACAAAGGCTTAGCAAGTAAGAATAAATTAAATGTTTTTGAGTGAGGTTGCAATGACGACATTATGTTTAACACCTTCTAACTTAACAGGAACAGTAGAGATACCATCCTCTAAAAGCATGGGCCATAGAGAGCTGATTTGTGCAGCCTTGGCTAAGGGCCAAAGCAGGATAAGCAATGTGAGCTTGTCCAAGGATATCCTAGCTACAGTGCAAGGCCTTAAGGCTTTAGGTGCTCACCTAAGGCAGGAGCCCTTGCAAGAAGACAGAGCACCTTTCTGGTGGAAGGTACAGGGCTTAAGGTAGTAAACCCTCGCATAGATTGCGGTGAGTCAGGATCAACCTTACGGTTCCTCTTGCCATTGGCAGCCAGCTGCCGACAACCGGTTACTTTTTTAGGCGGTGGCAAGTTGCCTATGCGACCGTTGGATCCCTACTTTAAAATATTTCAGGAGCAGGGAATAGCTTTTACCAAAGGGGTACAAGCTAATTTGCCTTTAACTGTGCAGGGATCCTTGCAGCCTGGTAAGTTTACGGTTCCCGGTAATGTAAGCAGCCAGTTTATCAGCGGTTTACTTTTTGCCTTGCCCTTACTACAATGCGATTCAACTTTAGAAATTACGGAAACATTGGAATCTAAGAGTTATGTAACCATGACTTTAGCAGCGCTGCAAAAATATGGTATTAAGATTCAAAAGGAAAGCGAAAAGCTTTATCGCATTGCAGGCAGGCAAGAGTATCAGGCTAGAACTTCTCCGGTGGAAGGAGATTTCTCCCAAGCAGCCTTTTGGCTGGTGGCCGGCACCTTAAGCGGTCCCTTGGTTTTGCAAGGAATGGAACAGGCTTCCTTGCAGGGAGATAAAGCAATATTGACAATACTAAAAAACATGGGTGGCAGGTTTACTTTTACCAATACAGAGCTTAACGTGGCAAAAGCCCTGACCCATGGCCTTAAGATAGATGCAACAGATTGTCCTGATCTAGTACCGGTGCTGACCGTGCTGGCAGCTGTAAGTCAGGGACATACAGAAATAATTAATGCAGGCAGGCTTCGCCTGAAGGAATGTGATCGCTTGGCGGCTATTAGCACAGAGCTAAAGAAGCTGGGGGCACTTATTACAGAACGACAAGATGGCCTGAGCATTGACGGCGTAGAAAGCTTGACCGGCGGCAAGGTAACAAGCTGGCATGATCATCGGATAGCCATGAGCTTAGCCATAGCCAGTATTAAATGTAAGCAACCCTTGCTTATTGAAGATACAGAATGTGTGGAAAAATCTTATCCCACGTTCTGGCAAGATTTTGCTAAGGTGGGAGGACATTATGAGTAGTGTCTTAGGTGAAAAAATTAAAATAACAATTTTTGGTGAGTCTCATGGACCGGCCATCGGGTTAGTGATAGATGGTTTGCCGGCAGGCCTAAAGCTTGATGAGGACTTTATCAAAAAAGAAATGGCTAGACGAGCACCGGGTCAAAACAAGCTAAGTAGTGCCAGACAGGAAAAGGATCAGTATATTATTGAAAGTGGTGTATTTGAGGGGAAAACAACAGGCATGGCCTTATGTGCACTTATTCCTAATACTGATGCTCATTCCAAAGACTACAGCCTGCTCAAGCAGGTGATGCGGCCGGGCCACGGAGATTATCCGGGCTTTGTTAATATCAGGGCTTTAATGATTACAGAGGCGGCGGTGCTTTTTCCGGCAGACTTACTGCTCCCTTAGTTTTCTTAGGAGCCATTGCCAAACAAATTTTAGCTAAAGAAAAAATTTACGTCGGTGCTCATGTTGCTTCTGTAGGTGTAGTTACGGATACACCGTTTAATCCTTTGGGAGAAAAGAAAGAGTTGTTTACCAAGCTAAGCACCTTAAGCTTACCTACCATAGATGAACAGGCAGGGCAAGGCATGGCTACACTAATCAAGACGGCCCAGGAAGTGAAGGATTCAGTAGGCGGCATTATTGAATGCATGGCCATAGGCTTACCGGTAGGCTTGGGAGAACCTTACTTTGATTCAGTAGAAAGTAGATTGGCACATGCTTTGTTTTCCGTACCGGCTGTAAAAGCCTTAGAGTTTGGACAAGGCTTTCGCTTAAGCGTTTTGGCGGGCAGTGCTGCTAATGATGCCTTGCAGATTAAGCAAGGCAAGGTTTGCGCCTTAACCAATAATAACGGTGGCGTGCAAGGTGGTATCAGCAATGGGATGCCCTTAGTCTTTAAGGTAGGTATTAAACCAACACCATCTATTGGTCTACCGCAAAAAACTATTAATGTTGTGAAGAAAACCAATACGGTTTTAGAAATTAAAGGCAGACATGATCCTTGCATCGTACCAAGAGCAGTGGTAGTTATTGAAGCTGTTACGGCTTGGACGATTTTAGATTTATATTATATGGCAAAGAGGGCTTAACCAATGGAAAAGATAGATTTACAAAAAATAAGCCAAGAACTTACGGCTCTTACAGAGAAGATAGGACAACTGCAGAAAGAGCAAAACGGCTCTTGTGAATAACCTTACTGCCTACAAAAAGGCCAACAAGCTTTCTGACGGTACCCTTAACCCAGACAACAAAGGCTGAGACTTCTCAAGAAGTAATACCGGTTGGTTTCCAAGGTGTGGAAGGCGCCTATGGTCATGTAGCTGTTCTGAACTACTTTCGGGGCAGAAACATAAAAACCACTCACTATCCCATGTTTGAGGATGTGGTGAAGGCCGTGGTGGATAAGAAAGTCAATACGGAGTTATTCCCATAGAGAATTCTTCTACCGGTGGTATTACAGAAGCATACGATTTAATCAGACGCTATGGCTGCTTTATCGTAGGAGAGCAGCTGGTTAAAGTAGAGCATTGTTTACTGGCTTGGCCGGGAACTAAGGTGGAGGATATTAAAGAAGTCTATTCTCATCCCCAGGGTTTTGCCCAGTGCCGTTCCTATTTTAGACAACATCCTAAGATGGAGCTGCTGAATTATTTTAATACAGCCAAGTCAGCGGAATTAGTCAGCCGGAAGAAAACAAAATTCATGGCAGCGGTAGCAGGTGCCCAGGCTGCTGAATTGTACGGGTTGGAAATCCTAGCTCGGGGTATTAACGACAACAATAATAATTACACCAGATTTTTTGCCATAGCAGCGGAACCGGAACCTAGTCCTCAAGCTAATAAGATAACCTTAGTGCTTACCTTAAAACACGAGCCCGGTTCCTTATACAACGCTTTAGGAAGGTTTGCAGCCAATGGCATTAACATGCTGAACATTGAATCAAGGCCGTTGGAGGGTAAGTCCTGGGAATACTTTTTCCACATAGATATTTCCGGTAATTTGATAGACGCTAATGTGCAAAAGGCTTTAAATGAGATTGAAGTAGATGGTTCCTGCCGGGTGTTGGGGAACTACGTAGCTGCACAAAGCTAAATAATTAGAAGCATAATAAAGGAGCATGGTAGCAATGAAGAATGGATTAATTGGAGAAAAGTTAGGACATAGTCTTTCACCGCAAATACATCAAATTATTTTTAAGGAATTAGGAGTACACAATTCTTATGAGCTGATAGAGTTACCACCTGAAGAGGTATTACCTTTCCTGGCTACAGCCGTAAGGAATACTCCGGACTTAATGTAACCATTCCTTATAAAGTAGCGGTTACGGAAGGACTTAAGGAAACTAGTAGGGAAGCCACTTCCATTGGAGCTGTCAACACTATTCAATTTAAGAATAATGCCGGCTTTGGTTTCAATACGGATTATTTTGGCTTCGGTAGAATGTTAGATCACAATCAGATTAGCTTAAAAGGTAAAAGGGTTGTGGATGTTAGGTAACGGCGGTGCAGCTAAAGCAGTGCTGCAAGCTATCATTGACCGCCAGGCTAGAGAAATTATCGTGGTAGCCAGAAATGTACAGCTGGCAAAAGAGAAGCTTCATAATTTTGTAGTGCGTACCAAGAATTTACGCTTTGTGGATTACCAGACTTTTAATAATAGGCCACAAGGTGATGTGATGATTAACACTACGCCTGTAGGCATGTTCCCCAAGGTTGATGCAGCAGCTGTGCCGGAAGAAGTAATGCAGGGCTACGAAGCTGCCGTGGATATTGTTTACAATCCGCTGGAAACAAAATTCTTGGCTCAAGCTAAAGCAGCAGGCTGCAAAACCTGTAATGGTATTTATATGTTGGTAGCTCAAGCCGTGGCGGCAGAAGAAATTTGGCTGGACAGAAAGCTGCCTGATACTTTAATAGAAAAGGTAGAAACAGAACTGCGAGAGGAGGTAATCTCATGAGAAATTTAGTACTTATTGGCATGCCTAGTGCCGGCAAAACCACTATTGGCAAGCAGTTGGCAGAAAGCTTGCAGCTGCCGTTTTACGATATGGACGATGTAATTGTAGAAATGACAGGACATACCATTAAAGAATTATTTGCCGTCAGTGAAGATTACTTCCGTCAAAAGGAAACAGAAGTAGCTAGGGTTCTTGCTCAAAAAGAAGGCGTAGTTATTGCCTGTGGCGGCGGAGTCATTAAGAGAGAAGAAAATATTCGTGTCCTTAGTTCTACAGGTACGATTTTCTTCTTAAACAGAGATCCGGAAGCTATCATTAAAGATGTGGATATTTCTACCAGACCGCTTTAGCAGCAGGCAGGCAAAGAATTTGGACGCTTTATGCTGAGAGATTTGATCTCTTATGTTAAATCTGCTGACCATATCTGTGATGTAGAAGAACCTTTTATCAATACAGTTCCTAAAATTACCAGGTTAATCAAAAATGCTTAGAAAAGAAAAGCCTGAAACGAAAAATTCGTTTCAGGCTTTTTACATGTAAAATATTAATTTTGTTTAGGCTCAGGCTGTGAAGCTGCAGGAGTTTTTCAATATAGACGCTGGTGCTGGGAAAGGCAGCAGAGGTGCCACCTCTTCCATGATGTGCAAGAGGGCAAGATTAGATTTTTTCCTTACTCTTGCAGTAGGTGTCAAAATCTGTAGTATGACAATAGCAGACAATCCTTACATCTAAGCTACTGGCATTTAAGTTGTCGAAGTTCACGGCAATATCTTCTTTGTAAACATCAGGATCATTTACCAGAAAGTCCTTGATTTTGCTACAAGTTCTTCCATTTGCGTACCGGTGGTGCTATAAGTTACACCTAATGTAATGGCTAGACGATATTTGCCTCTGCGACTGTAGTTATGATGGGTGTAGTACTGAGCAGGCTATTGGGAATGTACACTAAGGCCTGAGGAAAGGTTCTGATGTTGGTACTACGGAAGGAAATGGACTCAACCGTTCCTTCTATGTGTTGCACGCAATCCAGTCACCTACGGTAAAAGGCTTATCGACGAGAATAACGATGCCGGCAAAAATGTTGGAAAGAGAATCCTTGGCAGCCAGGGAAAAAGCTAAACCACCAATAGATAAGCCGGCGATAAAACCGCTGATGTCAAAGCCCCACACGCTAACCACAGAAGCAAAGCACAGGCAAATAACTAGAGCATGAAAGGCAGTAGCAAAACTGGCGCTTATGGTTTCATCAATTTGCCAGGAATATTTGTTGGTCAGTAAGGAAATTAGCAGGTTAGTACCGGTACAGAGATTGTAAGCAATCCAATAGCAGCAGATAATCATTAAGGAATGAAAAGGTGGGCAACAAAAGGGCTGGGCCACGATGGCTGCTTTGGGAGAAGCGGAGATTGCCAAAAAGGCACCACCTAAGATAATCATGACTCTGCAGGGTGGTCAAAAGCTTTAGACAAATCTATATCAAGCATCAACCGGTAACTTATGTCCCAGAAAACGTAGCAATGTTATGAAGATAAAATGGAATAAACCGCAAAAAACTATGAATGAAACAAAAATGCCCAAGGGTACTAACCAAGGCTCTATAACTCTTTCGACTTCCATAACCTAATCCTCCTTTGTTTCATAGGTAAATTTTAACATCTAGGCGGCAAAGGTGCAAGGAAACAAGGAAAAATAGTGCTAAATATGGTATAATCAAAACAGGGGATTTGGCAAAAATTGTCCCTAAAAATAGCTAATTTTTCAAAAGGTAAGCCTATGAATGTGCTTTGTTTTCAAACCGTGGAGGAAATGACCACGGCAGAGATACTGGAACGCCTAAATATCCATAAAAGCTTTAAAATTCAATCTGGTACTACCCTAAGAGCTAAGGACAAGCTTTCTTTAGGGAAAACCAGAGTAAGAACTTTGCGCCAGTGTACCGAGCAGGAGCTGATTTATAAAAAGAATGGCAAAATTAAGCTCCAATTAGAAACAGGTGTCTATATAGTAGGCGATAGTGTTTATAATCAACGTGATTTATATCTATATTATGAAAACCAGGCAGCGGAAGAAGTAAAGAAGCTCCTTGCCGAATTGCTGACTGCTTTGCCTTTGGTTTTGACAGAGCCGGATTTAAAGCTACGGGTGCAACAGCAACAAGGTTGTTTTTATCCGGAAGATACCGCTCTTTTAAAGAGGTAATTTGTGGGGACCAATCTGGGAACATCTGGGCTGGCTGATTTATGCCGTGAATGGAGCTTGGAGCAGATATCTGAGCAATCCCTGGATAGAAGGCTGCTAAGACAGCTAAGGGTAAGGCTAAGATGGCTGAGGGCAGTCCTTTCTTTTCTTTAGGCCTGTTTTTAA
>Ga0268359_10474_pt1 | contig 48956 bp, 57 predicted proteins | sample BioMet11_FD_194416 | JGI IMG/M metagenome (GOLD analysis project Ga0268359, IMG submission 194416) | Sewage microbial communities from Oakland, California, United States - Biofuel 11 (PacBio Assembly) | ecosystem: Engineered > Wastewater > Sewage > Unclassified | place: USA: California | collected...
TGAAACGCAGATTCGGTCAAGTTAGCTCATACGAAAATTGGCTGAAACCCTATTTAGTTTCTAATACTTTAGAAATATTAGATAAAGAAATCCCGCGGTTAAAATCGAAAATTAAATCAGTTCAGCTTAGCTTTACGACAGATCCATTCATGTATGGGTATGATGAAATAGAAATAATGAGCCTTGCAGCCCTTAAAAAACTTAACGACGCCGGGATAAAGTGCACAATTTTGAGTAAAGGTATTCTGCCGATTGATCTAGCAACTTATTCTAAAGACAATGCATATGGCATTACTCTCGTTTCGCTTGATGAAGATTATCGTACGCGTATGGAACCCGGCGCGGCTTCCTATGATGCACGGTTAGCATCCTTGGTAGCGTTGCATAATAAGGGATGCAAAACGTGGGTGAGTATCGAACCATACCCAACACCGAACCTACTTGGGCAAAATATTGACACAATTTTGAACGCTATAGCTTTTACTGATAAAATAATTTTTGGGCGTACAAATTACAGCAAGGAAGTAACTGCCTTTAAAGATCACCGTAAATTTTACAATGAACAAGCTAAAAAAGTCATTTCGTTTTGTAAAAAACAGGGCATTCAATATCATATAAAAAAAGGAACGATCAGTAAATAAGACAACCTCAAATAAAGACCCACATCACCCCTCTTCACCGGACGACGTGGGCCGTTTTCGCAACTATTCCCAAAAAAACAGTTAGCTAGCTACTTCTTCTCCAGGACAATCTTCCCCTCTTCCAAGCAGGAAACCTTGAACTCATCGCCCTGGCTGAAGCCGTAGTTGGCCAGGAGCGTCGGGGACAGACGGAGACCCGTACCAGAAAACTTCACATTTCCCGAAACCGCACGCTCTTCCATCCCTTCGATCTTGTAAAACTTTTGGTCCAACTGCATCAGTTTCAGGAGATGGGCTTTCAAGTTCGTTTTCTTGATACCGAAAGCGTCAATGATCTGCTGTGCGGTTTTCCCTTCGGTGATCATGGTGCGAAGTTTCATGGCGTCGAATTTCGATGCGATAGGCATGGTGAGTCTCCTTGAGTTTGCGTGTTTTGATTATCCTCGCAGAGAGGATATCTTAAAAATAAAAGCTGTCAACTTCTTGGGAATGATCGTAGGTTAAAAGACGTTTGTTTTTGATGATTGAGAATTGGTCCGGCGGTGATTGTCGGTTAGCTTTATTATCGAAAAAAAACTGACCTTTGTGACTTCAAATTTACTTCTGATGTTTCTTTTTTTCGGTTTTGTCGCAGAAAACTCAATTTTGCAGGAAGCTGCATTTTTAACATGCTAAAATGACAGTATTTTCTTTCTAAGTCTGTCCAAACCCCGGTCCTGGACCTGGGCTCCCACTATCGCACGGTTACCCCTCGTGCTCCCGCTACCCCGCCAGCGTACGATACCATCAAGGAAGGATGGCAAACACTCGGGCAGGGAATCCTGATCCGCCCTTTGGTTTTGGAAAACTTGCTACGACTAGCGCACCAGATTCAGGCACCTCATCCAAATGCGCTAGTAGCTCAATTTGATAATGATTGCTCTTCAATATGAAAGTTTCCAAGGAATAATCATCCTTGGAAGTGGCGACACCCGGATCAGTATCGGTGGTTTCGTGGCCAGATGCAGTAATTTTTCGGTCTTCATAGAGATATTTTAGGACCTCCATGCTCCAACCAGGATAGTGCGCTATACCCTTAGCGTCCTTGTTCTGCATAGTGTCCATCTCTGGCCATCGTTTAGACCAATCGGTTCGCATAGCTACGAATGCCCCTTCCGGTATCTGGCCATGCTTCTTCTCCCATTTCCTAACGTCATCCATGGTGATGGTATAATCAGGATTTTTTGTAACAGCTTCATGGACATCGAGAACAACTAACGGAAGGATCATTTCCTTGACATCAATCTGGTCGACGGTACGCATCCCCTTTGCAAAATGAGCTGGAGGATCAACGTGGGTTCCCCACTGCCCGACATGTGTAAAGGATTGAGCATAAAATCCGCTTCCTAATTTTCCAACACCAGGTTCATACCAATACAAAGTTTCCAATTTTTCGTCAGGAAAACCATCCCAATGTGGGATACCTGGTGCAAAAGCATGGGTAAGATCGACAAATTTCTTTTCTTTGATGACATGCCAAGCATCATTGAGTGTCAGTGTTTTCGAAGGTGCGCATCCAGACATCAAAGTTATGATCATCAATGCTATGAAGAAATATTTTCCTTGCTCAAGCATGGTTTTCATAAACTCTCCTTATGATATCTGGAGGTTGGATGCCATTTAGTGCCCACTTCTGATCTTTCGGAGGTCCTCCCAAAGGGCATCCCTCCGTGCATGATGATCTCCTGCCCCATGCCAACCGCACCAACAAGGTTTTCGGGACGAAATTTTCGAAGGATGCACCCGAAAAGTCCAAACGTCCTCAACTGGAGATAATCGTCCATAATTTCAGGATATTGAATTCAATATACTTAAAATGCTCACAATTTCCTACTTTGGCCTTTTGGACATTCGTGACGCATGGTCTGAAAACCTGAATCCACGCTGACAAGCTGCTCATCACCGGAGCCATTCTGTGCTCCCTGATGGAGCCCCCCTGGCCCGTTCTATTCCCCTCTGGCCGGCATCCTCGAACACCCCTCGGATTCTCTCCCTCCTGCCCCCTCCTGGGCGTTTTCCCCTGGCCTCCTCCCTTGGGCTCCCCCGGTCCTGAACTTCCAGGAGAATCCCGCTCCGCACCAAAGTACTTTTTTACTTGTGGGCTTTCCTGTCTGCTGGAGCAACTTCTTTACCAAACTTACGGGACCCTATTTAGCAGGTATGAGCCGAATGAAAGCGATATTGGTGTATGGAATAAATATTAATGGTAGCGTTATGCCATTGTCAAATATATCCAAAATAAAAAGGAATTCGGTATCAAAATCATAATCATGATGAAAGGTTATTTCTATCATATCTTTGTCGTCGTTTATAAATAGGCCAAACCTGTCAAAAATTTTTTCTTTTAGTTCACCCTTTCCTTCTTCGCTTTCATTGGTTCCGTGCCAAGGAATGCAAATGGTTCTCATCGGTATGTTCTCCTTTGGTCGGTTTTGCACCAGGGTAAGTTTAATTTTATTTTTTTCAAAATAATATCATGCATTGTTTATGTGCCTTGAGTTGTTTTCAAACCTACACAATCATCATTTTTTAGCCGCACGGGGTGAATTACTTCTGACTTAGGCTATCCGATATAGCTACCATACTTCCACCACCCGCTTCAGTGCCTCGACATGGTGAAATGTTGTTCACTGCATAATAACTTGTCTGCGCTGTCTTTTAGAGAAATATTATTAGTGGTTATTAAGGCTAGGCCATTATTCACATACCTTGTGGTAAAGCAGCTTATAGTTTTGGCTATTGAGAATTTCGCCGGAGTCTCCATGTTCTTTTGAGCCAATAACTTTCCCATGATTATAGTATAGGACAAAGCCTTCTTTAAATGTTGCATTTTTGCAATCTATAATGACATCGCTAATGATGCTTTCGTCATTTTTTTCAGACAATATAAACTTTGTAACCACCTTGATTTTGTCCCCAATTTTTTCTAAATTACCAGTTTCGTATTGAAATGAGCATCCTGTATTGCTACTTAAGATAACCCACTCAGCAAAACCATTTTTACTTAAAAAACAGCAAAAAGTAATTATAAATATAATGGCACATTTTTTATACATAACAGCACTCCCTTTGATGGATTATACAATTAGCTCATCACTGGAGCCATTCTGTGCTCGCTGATGGAGCCACCCTGGCCCGTCCTATTCCCCTCTGGCCGGCATCTCCGGACACCCCTCGGGTTCGCTCCCTCCTGCTCCCTCCTGGGCGTTTCCCCTGGACCTCCCCTCTTGTGCTTCCCCATCTCCAATCTTCCAGAAGAATCCCGCTCCGGCCCAAAGTACTTTTTCCTCAGCCCCAGTTCCAGCTTTTCCCTGTCCCCGTGACCGACTCCCCGGCCCAGGGTATCCTTCTTCCCAAAATTCCTTCTCCACCAGTAGCGAAAGGACACCTTATGCCACCACAACACCTCGATAATCTCACTTTGAAAGATGTGGATCGGGCTAGGGTTTTCTTGAACACCAACTTAGGCGACTATGGAGGTCGTCGAGGAGGTGCCTGATGGAGATTGAAGGAGGAACGCCCAAGCGTTTTTGGGCGAAGCACAAGGTCCAAGCGGTTCTGAGGCTTCTTCGCGGAGAGGACATTGACCTGGTGAGCCGGGACATCGGCGTGACGGCGGCAACGCTGACGCAATGGCGCGACACCTTCCTGGAGGCAGGGGAAGCCGGCCTGAAGCCGCATCTGGTCAAGGAATCCGTCGAAGTTGGCCGTCTGCGGGAGAAAATCGGCGAACAGGCCATGGAAAACGAGCTGCTTCGGGAGAAAATAGCCCGTATGGAGCAGAACCGCCCTTTGGCGTTCCGGAGGTCGAGGCAGTGAGCCGGGCCGCCTCGATCTCCACCGGGAAAGCTTACAGCGTGGCGCGCGTCTGTCGCATCTGGGGCCTGCCGCGTTCCACCGTCTATTGGCAACGGCAGCAGCCGAAGGGGCCGGGCTGTCGTCGTGGACCTCAAGGATTTTACAGCGATGCCGTACTGGCCGGAGAGATCAAAGCCGAGATAGCGTCCCGCCCGTTTCCCGGAGAAGGCTACCGAAAGATCTGGGCTGGTCTGCGGGGCAAGGGCATCCGGACATCCCCGGTCCGGACACTGCGCCTGATGCGCGAAAACAACTGGCTCGCTCCCACGCGCATCGGTCACCCGCACGGTCCCAAGGCCCATGATGGGACGATCAAGACTTCTCGCGTGGATGCCATGTGGGGCACGGACATGACCACGACGCTCACGACCATGGAAGGCAACACAGCGATATTTTTCGCTATCGATCACTGCTCCCTGGAGGTGGTCGGCATCCACGCCGCCAAGCGCGGCACGCGTTTCGAGGCGTTGGAACCGATCCGCCAGGGCGTCCGCCACAGTTTCGGTGCTTTCGGCAAGGACATGGCCAAGGGGCTGACCTTGCGGCATGATCACGGCAGCCAGTTCATCTCGGACGATTTTCAGAATGAAATCAGATTCCTGGGTATAAAGGATTCGGCGTCATACGTGCGTGAGCCGCAAGGCAACGGCATCGCCGAGCGCTTTGTCCGCATCCTCAAGGAAAATCTTCTCTGGGTTCGCAGCTTCGACACGGTCGAGGAACTGCGGTTGGCGCTCCTGGCCTTCAAGGAAGTCTACAACCAACAGTGGCGCATCGGCCGGCATGGCTATCGCTCGCCGGCGCAGATCAGGGAGCAGCAGAAGGCCGAGGTCACCAAGGCCGCCTAATTTTCGCGGCCAAACTGTCCAAGAAACCCTAGACCGCTACACTTCTCCCGCATAACCAGCATCCGCGCATAAGTTTTCAGGCTCGGCTTCCATGATCGGCTCCGCAATCTTGTTTTCTAAAACTGCTTTCAGCTGACTGGCGTCATGCCGGTTGGCCCCGGTGACGACGACCGATAACGGGACGCCACGCCCGTCCACGAGGATATGGCGCTTTGTTCCTTTTTTCCCTCGATCCGTAGGATTTCTCCCGGAACTCTCTTGGGCCATCGGAGCCTTGTTCATGCAGCCATCTATGGATTGCCATTCCCAGGCGATTCCTTCCATGTCGTCATACTCGGACAAGCCTCGCTGCCAAAGCTCCAGAAAGAAACCCGCTTGTTCCCATTCTCTGAAATACCGGTGAATTGCGCTCGGACTGCCAAAAACTTCCTTGGCAGCCCGTTGTAAAAAGCGTGTTTGGCTCAGTCGCGGCTATGAAAAAGGGCGAGCGGCATGATGAGGCAGGTTTGATTTTCAAGGCACAGCACCAGCCCCAGACAGACCGGTGTTGACATCTGGTCGGACCAAATGGCGACAAGCCAGGCATCGGCCCAGCCCCGTGGAGTGCCGCAGCCGATTTTGGCCCGCATGAGCAAGCCGAGGTTGAATCCGGCCACATGGAGCAGATAGCGTTTCTGAACGTTCGCCCTGCCGCGCAACCAGACCCGGCGCATGCCGCCGCAACGATCCAGCGTGTGTTCGAAACTGCGCTCGACAACCTCCGTTCGCTGCCGCCCCAGACATTTGCCAACCAATGAACCGAGACGAATCCGGTTGTTGTACACGGCGCGCCGCGCTTCGTGATCGCCGTTCCAGACATTGAGGCCTTGCCGCTTGGGCTCGGCAATCCGGCTGCGCCATGGTCCATCGTCCAAATCCTTGAGCACGTCACGGGAAAAATAGCCTTTGTCCGCAACGAGATCGACCGGATCGTCCGGGCGTGGCGGTGTCTTGCTCACCTGCTTCGGGTTCTCCTCGGCGGCCTTGAGCGTCTTGCCCAGGGTCGTCGTATCGCCCTGATCGGCTTCGTGAATCTCGGCGGCAATCACCGCACCGCTGTCCAGATCCACCGCATGTTCCGGCTTGTAGGCCAGGTGCGTCCGCCCGTCCTTCATCTTGGCGACCTTGGCCTCGGGATCGACAGGCGACCGCCAATCCTTGTTCGAGAGGGACTTGTCCTTGCGCTGACGGTCCAGCCGGACGAGATCGTCTGCCGTGGATGCCTCGATGCCACTTTCCTTGGCCATGCGCAAAAGCATCTGGCGGTAGCTCTCGCCGGTATCACGGCGCACGATGGTGCGCAGCGCCGCATTGGCCTCCATGGTCGAGGCGTCGACACCGATGCGGCCGCCCAGGACCAACCCCGCCTTGGCCAACATCTTGAGAACTCGGGCAAAGACCTCTTCGTGGACAGCCAGCGGCAGCCGGGATCGCGTGCGGCTCAGCGAGGAATGGTCCGGGACAGACTCGTGTGGCGCCAGTTGCAGGAACTCCCGCAGGGACAGGGAATCGGCGCAACGCCATTCGATGCCCCGTTCGCTGTCGATGCCCTCGAAGTAGCCCACGAAGTGCATCCGAAAGTACCGGCCCGGCGGGATCGAAGGGCGTCCCTTGTCGGCATAGTACGGCTGGACACAACTTCTCGACGAACGCGTCGAACCGGAACTGCCGCAGAATCTGCTGGAGGCGATCATAGAACGCATGCCCACGGGAGCGCGGAATCTCATCAAAGGCCAGAAACAGCTTTCCCTGATGTTCGCCTTGGTGGCCCAGTCCCATGCCTCACCTCCAACCGCACGATGTGGCGATTCTCGGTCAGAGCACGGACTTTTTCAACGGGCTGTTGGGTAACGCCTTCCATTGAATGCCGGTCCGCAACACATACACAATAGCAGAAAAAACAGTGCGTGCCTCAATTGGCTTTCTGCCGCCTCCAACCTTCCGTTTATATTGCTTTTCACCGTTTCTCTTTGGTCTGGGGATCAAAGGCTCAACTATCGCCCAGAACGCATCCGACACTTCCCACGATTTTATGCTCATATGCCTGTCTCCGTTGGAGAAAAGCATAGCAACATCTGGATGCAACTGCAATTTATTTATGGATAAGTTCTAAAAAGCTTCGGCCGGATGGCAGAATCCTGCCATCGAGAAGCCTCAAATCACACAGATAGCTGGGAAGGCCTTGAAAGATAGGCTGTTGGGACTTACTGCTTCAAAAGACATAAAAAAGGGTGGATGCACGAAACACCCACCCTGGAATGGCCGTATTATACCGTCAAAATCACTCAGGCAAATCGAACCCTAATAAGCGCTGTTGCTCCCCAATCTTTTCTTCAAGCTGGCAGTAATAGAGCATGTTTGCCATGGCGCAGTTCAACTCTCCATCTTCACCGATTAAATCATCCAAAGTAAGATTCAGATTTGATCCGAGGTACTCCTCGAAATCTTTGCGATAATCATAGCTGCGATAGTAGGTGGTACCGCTTGGGGTCTTCCCATCTTGATACTTTGGGAAATGGAGTTTGTCCGTCTTATCGAACCCCCTGCGTTTAGGATTCCAGAAGAGAACAAGACCAATGCTTGGATATTTAGCCCAAGAGGATGAATCGCACGACCAGATCGGGAGCTTGGCCATAAGTCTAAATTCACTACTGCCAAAGAAATGAATTTTGGCACCGGCTTTATACAGCTTCATAACAACTGGTCTTACGTTTTTTAGTACGGTCCTTCCGTCACACTGACCTATCGCAATAGTCTTATGCCCAGGAAGTCCACGATCCAAGATCTTGTCGGCATCATCGTTATAGATGTTGTGCAACACGGGCACAACTTGGATACCTGCCTTCTCCATATCAAGCTGATATTCCAAGTTCTTGTTGTAGGAATCCAAGCCAAAATACAAATCAAAGTTGAAGATTAAATCCCAAGCGGCGGAATTGTACCGAGCAAACGTCTTGAATTTTTGATAGAATTTTTCCTTAACTTGCTGCGTCCCAAACTTTTGCAAGCTGAAAACGCCACTATCAAGGATGAGGCTCCTACACAGGGATCGATCCCTTCGCAAAAAGTGAGGCAGATCATTTGACAGCAAGGCATAGGACAACAAAATATTCAGCTTCACGTCGGGGCGTAGGTTGCAGAATCTACGTAGGTTCCGAATGAGCATCGAGGATTGATAGATTCGCATAGTGTGCCTTCGCAGGGACACTTCCCCTACAAAGCAAAAGAAGTGCCCCTGTTGGTAGTTATTTACTTGGAAACTTGTTCCAACAAGCTATCGAGAACTTTACTCAAGGCTTCCAGGTGGGTTCTATCGACTTTTTTCAGGTCTGATTTTCCATCCAACAAGCGCTCAATGGAGTTCTTGAGCTTTACAGTCTCGGCGTTGATATAATGAATTGGCTTCTTTGACGTCGTTACATCGCTGACATCGTTAGGACGAGTACCATTGTTGGAAATCACTTCCTCCATATATTTCTGCGGCGACAGGCCATGATCCATGCGATCAATCATGACGGCGATATCTACAGCAGTGATTGCTCCTGCTACATTGCTGAAGTCAATGGCAACTTGAACTTCAATTTCGATTCCTTTTTTTAAGAGCTTCTCTCGTGAGATAACGCCCTTCACCAACCCGTTTAGTGTGACCTGCCTGGGCCTTTTCGGACCATCTGAAACTTGAGAAGGTGGCTCTCGACGACGAAGAGGGAGCCATGAGAAAGGGACGATTTTCAGAAGAGCAGATGGTCGGCATTTTGCGCGAGGCCGACAAGGATCCGGTTGCCCAGGTCGCCAAGCGCCACGGCGTCAGCGAACAGACGATCTATGGCTGGCGGCAGCGTTTCAGCGGCATGAACGCCGACGACGTCAAACGCCTGCGCCAGTTGGAGCAGGAGAACACCAGGCTCAAACGGCTCCTGGCCGAGCGAGACCTCGAGATCGAGGTCATGAAGGAAGTCGCCGCAAAAAAATGGTAGGCGCACCCGCCAGACGCCAGCAGGTGGTGTTCGCGCAGCGACACGGACTGTCGCAGCGCAAGGCGTGTGCGCTGTTTTCCGTTTCCCGCTCGACGCTTGGCTATGCGTCGCGTCTCGAGGCCCGGGATGGTCCGCTCCTGGCGGCCATGAAACAGCTGTCGGACCAGTTTCCCCGGTTCGGCTATCGGCGGATATTGGTTTTCATGGAGCAACTGGGGTTCTCCATGGGACCGGACAAGGCGTTGCGTCTCTGGCAAAAGGCCGGATTGCAGGTTCCCCGAAAGCGGCTGCGCAAGCGTATGGCCCACTCACGGCCTCGGCCGCAATTGCCGTCAGGAGCCAATGAAGTCTGGGCCTACGACTTCATACACGATGCCTGCGCCAATGGGCAGCAGCTCAAATGCCTTACGATTATTGACGAATACACCAGGGAGTGCCTTGCCATTGACGTTGCCGGGAACATCCGGTCAAATCGGGTGATCGAAGTCCTGTCACGCTTGGTCAGCGAACGCGGGGCGCCGCATCACCTGCGTTCGGACAATGGCCCGGAGTTTGTGTCCAAGGCGCTTTTGCGCTGGGTGGCGAATCAAGGGCTCGAAGTCGCCCTGATCGATCCTGGCAAGCCCTGGCAAAACGGGATGGTTGAAAGCTTCAACGGCAAATTCCGGGACGAATGCCTCTCCATGGAGTGGTTTCGTTCCCGGACGGAAGCCAAGGTGGTTATTGAGGACTGGCGCAGAACCTACAACGAGGTGCGCCCGCATTCGAGCCTCGGTAAAATGACGCCGATGGCCTTTGCACAAATGGTCGGTAACAACTCAAACCCAGGAGTCACCCTCAAGAATTAACTGGTCCGAAGAATGCCGGCAGGTCAAGTGTGCCTTTTTCGACTTGACTGTAGTCGACAGTAATGCCGTTGCGACTAAACAAGTCGCCGATGGGATCTTCCTTGGAGAGCATATGCTTGATCGGTGCAATGGTCTGAATAACCTTCTCCGCCGCATCGATTCCAAGGTAGGCATGCTTCAGAATCCCAGGGGTGTTGGCAATGTTCATATACTTATCCAAAGAACGTCGAGACATCTCGGGCAAATTGTCCTGGATGTAGTCGCCCCAGTTTTCACCATCATCGATCACAAGCTTTTTGAGATGGCAAAGTAACTGCCCAATGACATAGCCGATATTGAGCATTTTGACCGTGCCGAACCAAAGACATCTTCAGCAGCCAGGTTTTGCGCCTTCAATTGACGCAGGGTTTCCGCCTTGTCGAGCTTTTCGATCTGTCCCGTCATGTTGTCCCGCACCAGATTCACCGTCTCTTGTGAAACTGGCTTATCCGCCTCAAGCTGAACATTCGGATCAGGTGTCCCCCCCATGGCTCCAGTGGAGCCTTGGAAGTGCATCACCAAATGCCGCATTGGATCGTCTTCTTCGCCAACGAAGACACCAGGAAGAACGGACGAAGAGATGGAGCATTTTCACTAGCGGAGGTTGGAGTCCCACCAGGGCCACCAGTTCCTCCGGTTGCGCCATAAGAGCGAACGCTCTCAGACAATGAAGGATTTTGAACTCCTATCATTAAAAACCTCTTACGGCCCATGATTGGAGAAGCGGTTGTCGCTTTCACCCGGACCGTTAAGAGGGGATCTTGGGGAATCTGGATTAGGCAGGAAGCCAAATTGTTAAAAAAGAATTTGGCGGAATGACATTCTTATTAAGATAATGAATAATTTAACGATGTTATTGTATGCTTTTTAATGCAATAATCCGTCACCGCATAATAACCGGCAACCCGCTTCCGCCGATTCATAATCTGGTCCCAGGCGTTATCCGTCAGGCCGGCACTATCAATTTCTTTCTGCAACAAGGGATAGACAGCGTCGAACGATTCAGGTCGGTCCGCATTTTCGTGAGCCTTGTCCCAGAGCCAAAGCATGGCCAGACGCATTATCTCTGTGCTATTAATATGTTTGCCGGAAAGAATCAGCTCGTAGACGGCCTGAAGGATTTCTTCATCGATATCCTGCTTCACGAATTGACTATATATTGCTCGATTGATCATCTTTAAGGCATAAAATTCTAATCCAACCCTTTTAGGATTAACCAATACTGTTTGAGGATTAATTTTTATATCGTTTGCCATCTCTAACTTATAACATGAATTACATGGTTCCATGTCATCTACTGAAATTATCCAGTTATCATTGAGCTTTATTAGAGCAGAAATATCAGTAGGGTCTGTAGTAGAAAATATGAATTTTTCACCTAATTTAATTTTTTCAAACGCAGCAAAAACATCCATACCAGCAGAATAATGTTTGTATATTCGCCCGAAACGAGTATCGAATCCATTCGCGAGGAAGCCATACTTCCAATATATCATGCTAGCCTCTTTCCCGTGCTCCCTTTCTAGACGCGATCTAAATGGTATATACTTCAATTCCTCCTCAGTATCGTGTGAGTGTATATAATCTGCTGTTTCTTCAAGAAACTCTTTACTATTCATATAATCAAAAACGCCAATAGATTTAAATACGAACCATAGCATTCTAAAAGTTCACAATATCTACGATACAGTGAATTTCTTCGCATATATTCCCAGTACCAGAAGGCAATCCGCATGAGGCGGTCAGTCGCATCCACCGGGCGTTTATCCGATTCAACTGCCATGAAGAATCTGTACCAGGGAAAAAATAATTTGCCAATGCATCCCCCAGTTAAGCGCGATACGAACTAGAATTTTAAATCGGCTGATCAAAATCCATTCTCCATTGGAGGCGACTCGAACCGTCGAGCAAAGTATTCGCACTGTCCTTTACCACAACAGCTTATCGAAGCCACGAGGGCCTGTACGTACCATGCGACGAAGCAGTATCACCTAACAGCGCATTTTCCCTACTGATTTTGTACTGTGATATGGATAACATCTTCGTCAGTAAAATCTTTTTCGATATTTTATCCAGTTATTTCGAAGTGGATTGAGCAACCTCAGCAAACAATCTTACAGAATAACTATGTATTTCGTCTTTGTTTACTAAATAGCGGCATATAGTAGCTATTGTTAATTATATTTATTGATAAGTACTAAATAGCTTATATGATACAAATGGCGATATTATACTCAAGAACAAAACAGAAAAAAGTATATACAATGTTCCTTCTAGGACGATCATCAAAAATGATTTTACTTTTTGTATATAGTCATTTTTTTGATTACCAGTATCACTCATAATAGTATTCTTAATATGTTCCCAAGCAGCTCCAGCTGCCCCAAAGACAGCCGTTTTAGTCATACCAGTTACGCCACCAATCTTTTTATATTCAGTTTGATAGCTTCAATCTGTGGCCTGTGACCTGATCAAATACATACGCCTCAGATGCAACAACAACAGGCAATAATATGTATATAAATATTGTAAGCGTTACAATCTTTTCCCCAAGTCGTCTTGATGACTCGAATACCCCAAGACAAAATCCAGCGCTCAGTCCGTACTTCAATAAAAAACCTTGTTGCGCTATTTTTAATAATATAGTTTGTGCCGTCAATGCTATCAATCCATTACCCAAAAGTTCTAAAATTTTATTAACAAAATCACCAATTCCAGTCAACGCAACAACGCTGAATGAGGCAATACCTTGACTACAGCCGTTACGACAAAAACTGCTGTCGTTGCCATAAAGGACTTAAGACTATAGTCATATGAAAGTTGATATATTGGACGCAACACCACGCCAAGCGTCACATCATACAATCCAAAATAGGCAGCAACCATTAAATAGCATAAGATACTCTAATTGGAATATCTTTTTTGCTAAGTCTTGAAAATATCATAACGGGAAATATTGCAATAAATCTAATATAATAAAATATTTTCCTAAATACTGTATCACAAATTGTATTTATATCATCTACAATTGTACTTTTATTTGTATTTAAAATTATTTTTATATTCATTTCCTATCGATATTTTTTTTACAATAGTCTGAATGCCAACGCCTACAAGAAGTGATTTAGAACTTATCCATAAATAAATTGCAGTTGCATCCAGATGTTGCTATGCTTTTCTCCAACGGAGACAGGCATATGAGCATAAAATCGTGGGAAGTGTCGGATGCGTTCTGGGCGATAGTTGAGCCTTTGATCCCCAGACCAAAGAGAACGGTGAAAGCAATATAACGGAAGGTTGGAGGAGGCAGAAAGCCAATTGAGGCACGCACTGTTTTTTCTGCTATTGTGTATGTGTTGCGGACCGGCATTCAATGGAAGGCGTTACCCAAGAAAGTTTTTGGCAGTCCGAGCGCAATTCACCGGTATTTCAGAGAATGGGAACAAGCGGGTTTTCTTTCTGGAGCTTTGGCAGCGAGGCTTGTCCGAGTATGACGACATGGAAGGAATCGCCTGGGAATGGCAATCCATAGATGGCTGCATGAACAAGGCTCCGATGGCCCAAGAGAGTTCCGGGAGAAATCCTACGGATCGAGGGAAAAAAAGGAACAAAGCGCCATATCCTCGTGGACGGGCGTGGCGTCCCGTTATCGGTCGTCGTCACCGGGGCCAACCGGCATGACGCAGTCAGCTGAAAGCAGTTTTAGAATGTCGGCGACCGCCCCAATGAGTCCACTGAGTGCTCAGCTAATGGAGCCACGGAGTGCTCGCGTAATGGAGCCATTTGGTGATCATCTAATGGAGCCAAGGCAGCGGTAGGCGATCGGGTTTTCGGACCTTCGAAACGCCGCGTACGTCCTCTCGATCCACAAACGGGAGGAACGCGGATGTCCAATCGGAGGTTCGAGATGTACGAGTATCATCAAGCTCTTGTTCGGATGCGTCTTGGCGAGTCCGACAGGCAGATAGCCAAGACCGGACTGATGGGGCGCAGGAAACTGGCCCAGGTCCGTGAGACCGCCGAAAAGCAAGGCTGGTTGGTCGCGGAAGTGTCCTTGCCTTCCGATGCGACCTTGGCGTTGTTTTTTTCCGGCCGGGCATCGAAGCAGCCCTCCACATCCAGCATTATCCCCTACCAGGACGAAGTCCGGGCCTGGGTTAAGCAGGGCATTGCCGGCTGCACGATCCATCAGGCCCTGATTCGCAAGTACGGCTTCACGGGCGCCTATTCCAGCGTCAGGCGGTTTGTCGCCAAGATCAAGCAGACGCCTGCGAAGGCCACGGTGATGCTGGATTTTGCACCGGGTGAGGCGGTGCAGGTGGATTTCGGTGCCGGCCCGGTGATTACCGACGCCTTCACAGGTGAAGTCATCAAGACCCATTTTTTCGTGATGACGCTGGCCTGGAGTCGGCATCAGTATGCAGAAATCGTGCGTGACCAGAAGATCGAGACCTGGCTTGGCTGTCATCGCCGAGCGTTCGAGTTTTTCGGCGGCGTCCCGGCCAGGGTCATTATCGACAATCCCAAGTGCGCCATCACCAAGGCCTGCTACCACGATCCCGAGGTCCAGCGCTCCTATGAGGCCTTTGCCGAGGAGTATGGCTTCCTGATTTCGCCCTGCCCGCCGCGTGAACCGCAGAAAAAGGGCAGGGTTGAGTCTGGGGGTGAAGTTCATCAAAATCAACTTCTTGCCGACACGGACCTTTCGCAGCCTCCATGACGCCAATGCGCAGCTTCTGGAATGGGTCATGGGCTATGCGGGGAATCGCACCCACGGCACGACCAAGACCCAGCCGTTGGCGCTGTTTGCCGAGACGGAAAAAACACATCCTGCGGCCTTTGCCGGACGTGCCGCCGGAGCTGGCCGTTTGGGCCAAGGTGAAGCTGCACGGCAACTGCCACGTCGAGTTTCGCCGCTGCTACTACTCCGCCCCGTACCGGCTGGCGCACCAAATCCTGTGGCTTCGCGCCACGGAAAAGACCGTGCAAATCTTCCACGACAACGAGCTGATCGCCATTCATTCCCGACGGTTGAAGCCGGGGAGCAAGGCCACTGTCCAGGAGCACCTGCCGCCGGAGGCCCAGGCCTACATCATGCACGATCCGCAATGGTGCCTGCTCCAGTCCGAAAAGGTCGGGCAGGCCTGCCGTGAGTTCATCGATGCACTCTTCGCCCACAAGGTCCTGGACAATCTCCGGGCCGCCCAGGGAACGCTGCAACTCAAGAAGAAGTACGGGGCCAAACGTCTGGAAGACGCCTGCCGCCGCGCCTTGGATCACCACGATCCCCGCTACAACACCGTCAAACGCATCCTGGAAAAGGGGCTGGATGTCCTGCCCCGACCCGTTTTCCACGAGGAGGTGAAAGATATCTACAGAGGGAAATCGAAGTATTGCCGTGAATTGCGAGGAATCCTGCAATGAAAAGGAGGAAGTCATGAACCCCATGCCAGCGCTCGAACCGGCGCTCAAGCAACTGCGTCTCTCCGGCATCCTGGACTCCATGGAGATCCGCAACAAGCAGGCCATCGAAGACGGCCTGTCCCATGTGGAGTTCCTGGCCATGCTGATCCAGGACGAGGTGGCCCGTCGGGAACAGAAAAAGTTCTCGCTTCGTGTGCGCCGGGCCGGTTTTCCGCAGCGAAAAGACCTTGGAAAGCTTCGACTTCGGCTACAATCCGTCCATCAACAAGGCGCTCATTCTGGACCTGGCCACCTGCCGCTTCCTTGAGGAAAAGGCCCCGGTGCTCATCGTCGGTCCCTGCGGCACCGGCAAAAGCCATATAGCCCAGGCCCTTGGCCATGCCGCCGCCCGAAAAGGCTACGAGGTGCTCTTTACGCCTGTCGGCAAACTCCTGGCGATGCTCCAGGCCGCCAAGGCGACCAACGCCTACGATAGAAAACTCTCCGCCCCTGGCCAAGACGGATCTGCTCATCATCGACGACTTCGGGCTAAAACCCTTTAAATCTTCAGAGGATGAGGATTTCCATGACCTGATCGCCGAACGCTACGAGCGCGTTTCGACAGTGATCACCAGCAACCTGGACTTCGCCGAATGGGGAGAAGCCTTCAATAACAAACTGCTCGGTGCGGCGACCTTGGACCGGATCAGGCACGGGGCCTACAAGATCATCCTCGAAGGAAGGAGCTATCGAAGCTCCCGAGAAGAAGCGGCTCTCAAAAACCGCGTTGCCGGTGCGGAGGAAAACACCTAACTTTTCGATGCGTCCGAACCCCGGAAACGCCACCCAAGGTGGCTCCATTAGGGGTGCACATCGCTGGCTCCATTAGGGCGGTCAATGACAGCCTGAGGTTCCTTCCATCCCTTTCCCGGAATTGACCTTCAGAGCCCCCCTCTCCTGTGAGTTTGGGGCTGTCCCTATGGTTTGGGGCCTCCCCGCCTTGAAAGTCCCGGAAATGGCGTCCTCGAGTCAATGAACGATTTTAGCCGGCGAAAGGTGCTGCTTTTAGCCGTAACATCAGAAGAAAACTGGCTAAATTGAGCGATTTTACTCAAAAATACTGTAATTTTCGTGCAATAATACAGATATATTATTGATATTGGCATTCCAAATAAAAGGAGCTCGTATGGCAACAAAGAAAGATGGTGATGCTATGTCTACGGATATGGATACGAAAAATAAGCGTCCCGAGTCGAAGTACAATGCTTCGATCCTTCGGGAGTGCCTCAAGGAGGGGCTGGATGCGAAGTCCATCATGGAAAGGATGGGCATTGCGCATAAGCCGACCCTGAAGCATTATATCTTGCGGCTTATCAGTGAAGATCGAACCTTTTACGATGTGAAGGGGTTGTATCTCAAAAGTTCCAGCCGGCCCTATGTCAACAAGAAGGGCGAGGTGCATTTCAACATCAACAAGCTTGATCTGGGAGAACTGGATATCAAGGAGGGTGATGAATTCGCTATTACTGTTGCTGACGGAAGTATTATCCTGACGGTCATTTAACGTGAACCTTTAGCGAATGCCATTCTCTTCGGAGGTGGCATTTTTTTTGTTTTGGAGCAAGCTATCTGTCTTTTGAGTAGCAAATTGTCTGATTCGAAGCCTGTAGATCGCTCTCGAAGATTTTCCGACCAGATGAAAAAAGTAATACAGATATGGTAATTATAATAAAACGTTGATTCAAAATCGGAAAGAACGGTAATAGATAGAATCGTACATTGGAGGTGCTACAAAGAAGTCTTTGTAGTATTTCAACGGGATACCTGAGCCTTGTTTCAGGTCTCCCATTAGACCCTGCTTTTGAATGTACGATTCCATCCGTTTAAAATGAAACAACAACATTTATGGAGGGTTGGTCATGAAAGTCGAGCCTATCACCGACCTCAAGGACGTCAAGAGCATCAAAAAGCTTTTGGTGGATCAACCGAGGAATCGGCTCCTGTTTATCATGGGGATCAATTCGGGTCTCCGGGTTCAGGATCTTCTGGCATTGAAAGTCGCAGACGTGAAGGATTGTAAGATCGGTGATCGTGTGTGTCTCAAGGAGAAGAAAACGGGAAAGGAAAACATCTTCATTATGAACAAGGAGATCAAGACGGCTCTGGTGAGCTATCTTGCATCGGTCGAGATGGAGGATGATCAGTATCTTTTCAAAAGTCGGAAAGGAAGAAATTACGCGCTGACCACCTATGCCGTGACCATGATGGTGCAACGGTGGTGTGATGCGATTCATCTCTCCGGTAACTTTGGTGCTCATACCTTACGGAAAACCTGGTGCTATCACCAGCGGAAGACCTTCGGGGTTCCATGGGAGGTTTTGGCCAAACGGTTGAACCACAGTAGTCCGTCCATTACGCGGCGGTATCTTGGGGTTCAGGAAGAGGAGGTGGAAGAGATTCTGCTCCATACAATCTAGTCTCTTCGTAAAGGGGCGTCCTGCCCCTTTATTTGATCCATTTGAGATGTCGGAACTGCTTGAGAAGAATTTCTTTTCGAATGTTCAATTCAGAGCATTCCTTTTCAAATCAAAAATGAAATTGCACGTGGAGGTGCTTATGGGAATCTATCAACGTGATGGACGATGGATGGGTGTATTGGCATCAGCAAGGAAAGCGACATGACAAGTCCTTTGGACGGGGTGAAGCCGCCCATCAGCAGGCAAAGGAATTTGATGCTGCCATTAACGATGCTAAAAATAGTGGGAAGGTGATTCTTCGTTCGGACAGTATCCCCATTATTTTAGAAGTAAATCCAGATACTGAATCCAGCAAAACGATTGTTCATGAAGGTAATTCATTAAAGACGATGGGGGAGTGTCCGGCTGCTTGCCGATCCAAAGGATATCACTTTGGATGACCTTTCTCGAATGTATTTGGATCAACTTCGTGTCTCAGGAAGAACGGAGCGTCATGTGGCGACACTTAATGGGCTGCTTAATAGTATGTTTTACAAGATCCTTGGCAAGAATGCCCTTGTTTCACGGATGACCTACTTGAAGGATATCGTGCCGTTCATTCGTCACATCCAGGGAGTCAGTCCGCAGACCAAGAAACCTCGATCCCAGGCAACGGTGAATCGGTACTGTGACTATCTGGATGCGATTTTCAATTTTGGGGTCGAAATGGAGCTCATTTCCAAGAACCCCATGAAAGGGCGAAGAAAGCTCGGGAAAGGCCCCGGGATGTGCAGATTGGCGTAGATGACCTCAAGCACATTATGGCGTACGCTGAACCCCATGTCAGGTGGGCAATGGAGGTCTGCTTCAATCTGGGGACTAGGCCTGGTCCTTCCGAGTTGTTTGCTCTTCGCTGGGAGCACGTGGATTTTGAAGCCGGGTCTGTACGTATCTACGCCACCAAGACGAAGACTTTTAGGACTGTCCCGGTGACACCTGCTTTTCTGGAACGCTTGAGGGAAGTGCGGCAGAAGAGCGAATCCGGGTACCTTGTCGAGTACAAGGGGAAGCCGGTAAAGACGATTCGGAAGGGTTTCAAGGTGGCATGTCAGCAAGCCGGAATCACGGTGGATGTACGGATGTACGACTTACGGCACCTCTTCGCCACGACCATGCTCGCCAATGGCGCGGATTTGGCGGCAGTTTCGAAGCTCATGGGGCACTCGACCGTGAAGATGACCGCCGACGTATATTACCATTACCTTGAAGGTGAAAAGGAAAAGGCGGTGGGGAAGTTGCCCAGCCTTATTGGAGTGTGAGTTGGTTCATTGATGGCGAGAGGTCCTACGGACCTCTCGTTTTTTAAGATAATAAATATAAAACATGTTGAATTTTAAATTCATCAAAAATATTTTTTTGTTTAATTTGATGCTACTGCAAACTGCAGAAATATATAAAGCCGACTATTAATGATGAGGTATTTAACTTTTAATAACAAAAAATGAGATACCATGTTTAGGAAAGGAAACATTGAAGTGACTGTTGAGTACTTATGATGATTTAGCGGTTTGTCATGGATGCCAACTTCAAAAATATTACTGATTTCCATGCCACTTACTATGCGCATGAATTAAAGAAGGTGGGAGGCGGCGGAATTGACCGCCTTGGTCATGCGTTGTTTGATGCATGCGTAGACCTAAATCCGCACCAGATTGAAGCAGCTCTTTTCGCATTACGCTCACCTCTTTCAAAGGGTGTGCTGCTTGCCGATGAGGTCGGCCTTGGTAAAACCATCGAGGCTGGTCTCGTTTTGTGCCAATACTGGGCCGAACGCAGACGGAATCTTCTGGTCATCAGTCCTGCCTCGCTTCGCAAGCAGTGGGCGGTGGAACTTTCCGAAAAATTCAATCTGCCTTCCGTCATTCTGGACGCGAAAACCTATAAGGACCGGCAAAAAGTTGGTTTTCCGAACCCGTTCAGTGACAAGCAGATCATCATTTGCTCCATGCACTTTGCCGCCAGCCGGGCGGAAGAACTCAAAGAGATTGCCTGGGACCTTGTGGTTGTCGATGAAGCCCATAAACTCCGTAATGCCTACCGTGAAAGCAACCGGTTGGGCCAACGTATCCGTTGGGCAACAGAAGATCGCAAAAAGCTTCTTCTGACGGCAACGCCGTTGCAAAATTCCCTGCTCGAGCTTTATGGCCTTTCAACTATAATCGATGATCGGATCTTTGGTGACTTGGCATCGTTCAGAGCACAGTACATCAATCACGGCAGTGATATTTCCGGCCTGCGGGATCGTCTTCGCACATTCTGCTGGCGGACGCTTCGCAGCCAAGTCGTCGAGTTTGTACGCTATACCGAGCGCAAGCTCATCACCAGACCATTCAAAGCCAACGGAACAAGAACAGAAGCTAGTACGAAGCGGTTTCAAGTTATCTTAAGCGTGAGGGAACCTATGCATTCCCGTCCGGGCAAAAGCATCTGCTCATACTCCTTGTCCGAAAAGTCCTCGCATCTTCGCCCCAGGCCCTTGCCGGAACACTTGAGATCATACGTGACCGCCTGCTGCAACTGCGGGATGAATCCAAACAGAACGCAAGCGCTCTGGACGTACTGATTTCCGACGATGATATCGATGACGACCTTCTCGATGCGATTCTCGAAGATCATGCTGATGCATCTCTCGACGATGCGGCTCCGATACCTGAGATAGTATCTGAGCCGCAGGTGAAGACGGTCGACCAGGAAAAGCTCAATGCCGAAATAGAAGAATTGACGGATTATATCCGCTGGGCCAGGAGTCTCGGTACCGACACAAAAACCAGGGCGCTGTTAAAGGCCTTGGACATTGGTTTCAGCGCCATGGAGACAATGGGCGCAGCCAAGAAGGCGGTCATTTTTACGGAATCCCGACGGACCCAGAGCTGGCTAAAAGATTTTCTTGAAGGGAATGGCTATGCCGGGCAGGTGCTGACCTTCAATGGCACCAATAAGGATGATGCCTCCGGTCGGATTTATCAGGAGTGGCTTGCCGCCAACAAGGATTCAAGTCGTGTGACCGGTTCTCGTCAGGTGGACCTTAGAGCGGCGATCATCGATCGTTTCCGTGACCATGGCACGTATATTGATTGCCACAGAGGCCGGTGCCGAAGGCCTGAACCTCCAGTTCTGTTCGGCCATCGTCAACTTTGACTTGCCCTGGAATCCCCAACGGATCGAACAGCGGATAGGTCGCTGCCACCGCTACGGGCAGAAGCATGATGTGGTTGTCATTAACTTCCTCAACGAGCGCAACGAGGCGGACCGGCGTGTCTATGCATTGCTGGAGCAGAAGTTTCGTCTCTTTACAGGCGTATTCGGTGCCAGTGATGACATTCTCGGTTCCCTCGATTCGGGTGTGGATTTCGAACGCCGCATCCTGGAAATCTACCAGGGATGTCGGAGCGAGGAAGAAATTCAGGCCGCATTCGAGAAGCTGCAGACGGAACTGGACGAACAGATCCAGACCAGGATGCGGAGCACCCGGGAACTGCTGCTGGAGCATTTCGACGAGGACGTGCATGACCGCCTGAAAGTGAATCTGGCCGGAACGCAAGAGCGGCTGGACCGTATTGGTCGTTTGTTCTGGGCCGTCACGAAGCACGCATTGCAAAATTATGCCGACTTTGACGACCAGAGCTTTTCCTTTACCCTTCAAAACAGCCCGGTGGAGCTGGTTTCACCCGGCCGTTACCGCCTGATTTCCAAAACTCAGGATAACCTGCCTGGTGAGTATCTGTATCGCCTGAGCCACCCTCTGGGAGAATATGTTATTCAGGAGGCTTTACGTCGGCCTTGCCCGCCCGCCGAAGTAGTTTTTGATAGTACCGGTCACTTTACCCGCATCGCCGTCGTGGAGCACCTCCAGGGGCGGTCTGGTTGGCTGAGCCTCCAGCACCTGCGCATCGAATCTTTCGATTCCGAGGAGTATTTGCTTTTTTCGGGGGTGGACGATACGGGCAATAACATCGACCAGGAGACCTGTGAGAAGCTGTTTAATTGCAGCGGGCAGGCCCACGCTCTTCAATCCATTCCAGATTCGGTCAACGAGCGACTTATGCGCGATCAGGATCGCCATGTGAGGGCAACACTGGCCAAGAATCTTGAAGAGAATGACCGTTACCTCTCCGAGGCCCGCGACCAGCTCGACAAATGGGCGGAGGACATGGAAATGGCGGTCCAAAGGGAGCTGGACGATAGCAAGCGCCAGATCCGTGATCTGCAACGGCGTAGCCGCCAGGCTCCTACCGTCGACGAGCAGCATAGCCTCCAGGAAGCAATCGCCGGACTTGAACGTAAAAAACGCAAGCTGCGCGGGCATATTTTTGACATTGAGGACGCGATTGCCGAGAAGCGCGAGCGTCTCGTGGAATCGCTTGAAAAGCGCATGCAGCAAAAAACAACGGTCACCCCGGTGTTTACCATCCGGTGGAGCGTGATTTAACGAACGAGGGGATACGTATGCCGTCTGTCGAACAACTCCGCAGCCGTCTTTTGAAGAAGCTTTCCGAGCTGTTTCAGCTCGACCAGCCAGATCTTGATTTCGGCTTCTACCGCATCATGCATGCCAAGGAGCGAGAAGTTCGAGACTTCATCAACAAGGACCTGCTGCAAATCGTTTCGGATGCCTTCGGCGATGCCGACGAGGCCCATAAGGCCGAGCTGCAAGTCACCTATGAGAAAGCCCTGCAGACAGCCAAGGATTTTGGCGCTCCCGATCCGGAGGCGACCGAGCCGGTCAAAAAGGCCAAGGCCGCGCTGGATGGGGCCAAGGCGACGGCGAGTAGTGAAGCCGAGGTCTATGATCACCTGTATCGCTTCTTTGAACGCTACTATGATGACGGAGATTTTCTCTCTCGCCGGTATTACACGCGAGAAACACCCGGCAAGGCGGCTCCTTTCGCGATCCCCTACAACGGTGAGGAGGTCAAACTGTACTGGGCCAACGCCGATCAATACTATATTAAGACCACGGAATATTTCTCCAATTTTCCTTTGATCTTTTGCAGGCCAAGGAGATTTGCCGGCTCAACGCCGGGGAACGTCTGGCCTACCAGATTCCCGAACAGGGAACTCGAAAGGTCCATTTTCGCATCGTCGAGGCCACTGAAGGCGAGCCAGGCAACGTCAAGGCCTCGGAAGCCAATAAGCGCTTCTTCATCCTGCACGCCGACAATCCCGTCGCCCTGACCGAAACCGGCGAGCTTGGTCGTCAACTTCGAGTACCGGCCCGACCCGGAAAAGACGGGTCAGGAAGGCAGTTGGCGGGACAAGCGCAATGCCGAAGCCGCCTCGGCCATCCTGGAACGTCTTCGGGGAATGGCGGCAGCAGGTGGAGAAGACGCAAGGCGAGCCTTGGAGTATATGCGTTGTTGCAGGTCCCGCGCCGACCGACAGCGAGAAGGACCGGCCGGTACTGGCCAAGTACGTGAACCAGTACACCGCCCGCAACACCATGGACTATTTCATCCATAAGGACCTGGGCGGTTTTCTGCACCGAGAGCTCGATTTCTACATCAAAAACGAGGTGATGCGCCTCGATGACATCGAGAACTGCCGATGCTCCCGGTCGTCGAAGGCTATTTGGCCAAGATCAAGGTCTTGCGCACGATCGCGGGCAAGCTGATCGATTTCCTGGCCCAGCTCGAGAATTTCCAGAAAAAGCTCTGGCTCAAGAAGAAGTTCGTGGATTGAGACCAACTACTGTCTCACCCTCGACTCGGGTCCCGAGACGCTCTACTGCGGAAGTGGCCGCCAACGATGCGCAGTGCGAGGAGTGGGTCAAGCTGTTCGCCATTGATGCGATCCAGGCCGATCTGGTGAAGCCCGGGATTCTCGCGACCGCTGACGGTCGGGTTCTCAAGGACCAACGACAAGCTGGTGCTCGATACCCGCTTTTTCGATGAAAGCTTCAAGGCCCGGCTGTTGGCATCGATCGAAGACTTCGATGCGCAGTGCGATGGCCTGCTGGTGCATTCGGAGAACTTTCAGGCGTTGCATTTGTTGCAGGAGAGGTATCGCGAACAAGTAAAGTGCGTGTATATCGATCCACCATACAACACTGGCGGAGATGGATTTGTTTATAAAGATAGCTATCAGCATTCGAGTTGGATGACGTTATTGGAAAATAGAATTGCTGTAGCTAGAGAGTTGATGTCGAGTGAAGCTGGTTGCGCTTGCAATCTTAATGATATTGAAGATTGGCGGATGCGTGGCTTGGTCTATTCTCTTTTTGATTCATCTTCTTACATCACGACATTACAACAAAATGTTCGACCACTTCAAGTTTTAGGACTGTTAATCTTGGCCCAGTGGACATTACGGATAGAATTATTATTTTTGCCAAAAATAGGTCTAAATATTCATATACACCTCAGGCTATTCCAAAATCTGTTGATCTTCAACATTTTTCACGCTTTATCCTTAACCTCAAGACCAACCAAATGACTGGAAATTTAAATCAATTCGTTTAGAGATACTTAACACAATGGGGTTTGATTGTGATACAACACAAAAAGGAATGGCGCTAGCTCGTGATAAATGGGGAGAAGCAGCACAATCCATAGTAAATAATGCTGCTGAAAAATTTGCAATTGATAATGCCGACCGTATTTTTTGAAACAAAAAACGCTCAAAACCAGCGAAATGGCCTTAAGCCTAGTATAAAAACAAAATCGTGTGACAACAAGGAATACTGGTTTTATGGCTGAACAGAGGTTGACTGCAAATCCAATCGATTTTACTTGGAGGAAGACAATTTTATTTCTTGGCAGCGGTCTTTGTTATGTCGAAGGGAAAGCAAGTAGTGACGGAGCCAGCGTCCAACCTGGGGACAGATATTGATACAACAGTTTGAAACATGAAGGTGATATGGGTATTTCGGCACGTTCAGGGAAGAAGCCATTAAACTTGTTCGCCCGACTTATTATGATGGAGGATAACGCCGCGGTGGGAGTACATACTTGACTATTTGGCAGGATCAGGCACCACAGGGAAGCCGTTATCGACCTCAACCGCAAAGACGACGGTAAACGAAAATACATCCTCGTTGAAATGGCCGACTATTTCGATACGGTGCTCAAACCCCGTATCGCCAAGGTCGTCTATGCTTCCGATTGGAAAGACGGCAAACCGACGGCCCGCAATACCGGCATTTCCCACTGTTTCAAGTACATCCGCCTGGAATCCTACGAGGACACGCTCAATAACCTGCGCCTCGATCCCAATCCGCAGCGCGCGAAAGTCATAGCCGCCAACCCGGCACTCCGGGAAGACTACACGCTCCGCTACATGCTGGATGTGGAGACACGGGGCAGCCAGTCGCTCCTCAACATTGATGCCTTTGCCGATCCGACCGCTTATACCCTGGACGTCAAGAAGCCGGGGACCGACGAGTACGTCACCCGCACGGTCGATCTGATCGAGACCTTCAACTTCCTGATCGGCTTGCGCGTGCTGCACACATCCGCGCCACAAACCTTCCAGGCGACATTTACGCGCATCCCTGACCCGGAACTCCCCGAAGACCAGCACACCAAGCTGGTGGTGGACGGCCGCATACGGCAGGACGAAGGCGGTCCCTGGTGGTTCCGCAAGGTCGAAGGCTGGGTGCCCGCGGACCCGGCCCATCCCGACAATGGCCAGCGGGAAAAGGTCCTGATCGTCTGGCGCAAGCAGACCTCCGACATCGAGCAGGATAACCTGATGCTGGACGAATGGTTCCGGAAAAACCGCATCAGCACCCGCGATTTCGAGTTCGACACCATCTACGTCAACGGTAGCAACAACCTGCCCAACTTGAAGCTGGAAGACGAGCACTGGAAGGTCCGCCTCATCGAAGAGGAATTCATGAAGCGCATGTGGAATGGCGAGAACGCGTAGGGAGGCGGTGTGATGGCAAAGAAACGTTCACGCGGCCTCAAATCGCATGCATTTCGGGACAAGCTGCTGCTCAACCAGTGGCTGATAAGCCTGTTCGGCATCGACCCCTTGGTCGAACAGAAACTGAACGGCAAATTGGTTCGCCCCTTTCACAAGCTGGCGGAACCCATCCGTGACGCCCGTCTCGAGGGTTTGGATAAGGACAACCTCCACTACTTTTATCACTATCTCGGCGATAGCCCTCTATTAAGTTCAGCCAATCCTGAGGCGGCGCTTCCCGGTTTTTGCATCAATCGCGACGTGTTGCTGACCTACGAGCAAAATATAGTCCGCCACACCCAGGCTATCAATGAGAGACGCCATAGGCCGGTGGTATGGAAATACTATCAATGGCTGACATTGCTGTTCGTCGAAATTTATCTGGATCGATTTTTCGGCAATCGCGAAGGGTTGCTGCACGACCTCAATGCGTATGTGGAACGCTTCAACAGCCATTGGAGCGAATATGTCGATGTGCCGCCTTACAACGAAGATGATTTAAATAAGCTCTGCCTGCAAAGCGCCACCGGCAGCGGCAAGACACTTTTAATGCATGTCAATCTGTTGCAGTATCGATACTATGCAACAAAATATGGAAAGGACAAAGATCTTTTGCGCGTTATCCTCCTGACGCCAAATGAACAATTGTCGCAGCAACACATTGCCGAGTTCCGGGAAAGCGCTCTTTCGGCAGGCCGCTATCTGCAATCCCGTGGGAGCCTGTTCGGTTTTGCTCAGGGCCTTGAGCGCGTGGATGTGCTGGAAATTACCAAACTGGCCGATCAGGAAGGGCCGAACACCATTGCCACGCGAAGCCTTGGCGATCAGAACCTGCTTTTGGTGGACGAAGGGCATCGCGGCTTGTCCGGCAAGGATACCAAAAAAAACGAGAATGCGTGGTTTCGTAACAGGACAATGCTTTGTGAAAAAGGTTTTACCTTCGAATACTCGGCCACGTTTGAACAGGCCGTTTCGGAGACAGACCAAGAGGATGATTACGCCAAAGCGATAGTGTTCGATTACTCCTACCGCTGGTTTTATGAAGATGGGTTTGGAAAAGATTATCAAATCTTGAATTTGCCAAAGACATATGAAGAGACACAAGCAACGTATCTTACGGCTTGTCTTCTAAAGTTTTATCAACAACTCAGAATATATGAAGAAAGATCGAAGGATTTCAATCTGTTTAATTTGGAAAAGCCGCTCTGGGTATTTGTCGGCAGTACGGTAGTAAAAAAGATTGGTCAAAAAGAGGTCGAGACTCCGAATGAGGTGATGCTTTCCGATATTGGCCTTATAATCCAATGCATCGCCGACTTCCTTTACGACCGGCAGACGGCCATTCGCCGCATGCATGAGATCCTTACCGGCAAAGGACAGGATACAGGTCTTCTGGACAAGGATGGAAACGACATCTTTGCCGGGGCATTCACGTATTTGGCCCGAGCCATGAATGATGGCGAAACCGCTGAGAGCATCTACCGGGATATTCTTGCCAGGCTGTTCAACCATGCAGCAGGCGGGCTGTTGTCGCTGGATCGCATCAAGGGCGAATCCGGTGAAGTGGCCTTGCGTGTGGGGACAAGCTGAGACGCCCTTCGGTCTGATCAACGTCGGTGATGCCAAAAGCCTGTGCGATCACATGGCCGAGGTGGCGGCGCGGAATGGCCTGCATCCTTACCATCCAAGACAGCGATTTCACCGAGTCCATGTTCGCCTCCGTGAAAGATTCCGCCTCACCCGTCAACCTGCTCATCGGCTCCAAAAAGTTCGTTGAGGGCTGGGACTGCTGGCGCGTCAGCACCATGGGCCTGATGCATGTCGGACGCTCGGAAGGTTCGCAGATTATACAGCTTTTTGGACGCGGTGTTCGCTTGAAGGGGTATGCGTGGAGCCTCAAACGGAGCGGCCATGCCCATGCACCGGTCCAGCCGGCCTTTATCGAAGAACTGGAAACCCTGAATGTGTTCGGCATCGAAGCCGACTTCATGGAAAAGTTCCGTAAGTTCCTTGAGGATGAAGGGCTTCCTGGCAACGAGCGCCGCAAGATCATTACCATTCCGCTGAATGTCACCTATGACTTCGGCAAGAAGCTCAAGATCCTGCGGCCGAAGCGGAAGGCTTCTGACGGCAAGGAATACGATTTCAAGAAGGATGCGCCGGTGCCGACCATCGGGGATATACCGGAGTACATGACGCACAACACGGTTGTCGCCGACTGGTACCCCCGCATTCAGGCCATGCGGTCTCGTGGTACGGCCCTGGCAACGCAGAAGGATAGGGTTGCGTTGCGCGAACAGCATCTGGCCCTGCTGGACTATGACACACTTTTTTTCGAACTGGAGCAGTTCAAGCGCGAGCGGAGTTGGCACAACTTTAATATTACCAAGTCCGGCATAAAAAAACTGCTTGGCAATAGGAATTGGTACACGCTTTACTTGCCGGAACCTCGCCTAAATCCGTCAACATTTGACGGAGTACTCTTATTGCAACAGGTGGCGTCCGAACTTTTGAAGCGGTATTGCGAACATTATTACAATTATCGAAAGAGGGAGTACATCGAGCCGCGCCTGGAGCTGCGGGAGTTGACTCCGGATGATGACAACATGCCGCACGATGAATTTTACCAACTCATCGTGGATGGCGATGAGGAAGCGGTTGTCCAGGGAATTCAGCAGATCAAGAAGGAGTTGGAGCAGAAGCATGATTCAATTGTTGAAAGGCCGCGATCTGGACGCCTGCAATTTCGGCAAGCATCTCTTCCAACCGCTCTTTTATGTCCGAAGTGGAAGGAAAATTACCATCCTGCCTGTTGCCCTCAACGAAAGTGAATATCAGTTCGTCACCGATCTGAAGACGTGGTGTGACGACAACAAGGCCACGCTTGAAAAGGATGGAATGGAACTGTTCCTGCTCAGGAACATGAGCCGGGGCAAAGGAGTGGGATTTTTTGAGGCGGGTAACTTCCACCCGGATTTCATTTTGTGGGTGCTCGTTGAAGGAAAACAGTACGTTACCTTCATTGAGCCGCACGGCATGCTGCACGAAGGGCCTGCCAGCGAGAAAGTCCTTTTCTACAAACGAATCAAGGACGTCGAGCAACGTCTGAAGGATCCAACCGTGATCCTCAACAGCTTCATCCTTTCCTGGACCAGGTACCCGCAACTTCAATGGAACAACTCCCAAGACGAGCTTGAGTCTATGCATGTGCTGTTCATGACGGGTGACCGGGATAAATACATTGGCAAGCTGTTTGATAGGTTGAGGGTGATGATAGTATGAACAGCTGGCTGCGCCATCTCCGTTGGCCAACGAGCCACAACCTCGTTGGCAGGCGAGCCACAGACGCTTTGGCAGACTGTTGGCGGTATGTTGGCTGATGCGCCAAAGACTTACTGGTGACTGTTGGCTGGAGCCAACAAAAGCTCTGTGGTTCCCCAAAATTATATCTAAAAATATTAAAAAATTCAATATGTTATCTTCAGCTGGCGGCATGGCATTCAGGAGCGCTCAAAAGAACGAGCAAGTTATTTCAGGTAGTTGAAAATTCAGATTGAGACCTCTTGAATTACCATTCAAGCGTTCCGACGACAAAAAATAGCATAATTCGTTCGAATAACGCTTTTCTGCGTAATTGTCTGAAAAACAAAAGCTGCTCGATGCGTGATATCAATACTGTCTATCTGTAGTATTAGAGACACAGTTTCACACATGAGCCCTATTCTGCGCGACGGATTGGCGCTTTTGAAAGGTGACGCTCACCTCAACATCATTATCCAGCCTTCCCAGAATCGTAATCATACGGTCTAATGAAAATCTGGACAACCTGGCGTTGCGGATACGGGAAAACTCGGAATGGGCGATACCCGTAATACGTTCAGCTTCACGGGTAGAAATGCCGCGTTCGTCCAATGTGCGGACAATTCCTGGCAGCGAGTAACGCACGCGCCTGTTCTAGACCGGCGTTCTCACGTCCGAAATCTTGGAACGCATTGCCACTTCCACGAACAAGTTCCATGTCGTCATTCATCGCAACATCTCCTGCAACCGTTTCAGGCGCTCCCGGATGAGGTCGATCTCCATTTGAGGTGTCTTGATCCCACGCTTCGATTTTTTCTGGAAAGCGTGTATCACCCAAATGTCCGAGTCGATCTTCAACGCATACACAGCTCGAAAGGCGTCGCCCCGATGGCGGAGAGCCAATTCGAAGACACCGCCCTCAAGAGTCTTCAGCGGCTTGGCCACTCCCGGGGTTACCCCTTCGGCCACCATGGTCAAAGCGCTCAGGATGTCTGCCTGAACAGCCTGGGGGAATTCCTCGAAGTCTTTTCGGGCCGATTTGATCCAGGAGACCGGCCTTGTCATTTTCATATAAGGCCCGTTGGCATATTTGTCACCAACAGGCAAGGAAAAAATTCCTATTTATCTTGTGCTCTGCCATAAATATTTAGTAGATATAGTGTGTTACCAAAAATCCTTGTGCGCTTCTTGGGGTGAGTCATGGTCCTGTGCAGGTGAAAGTTGCTGGTTTTACAAGTCACAGGAGCCTATGAACCAAGACCAGCGACAACCCCGTTGGCTGCCTAGTGGCTGCCTAACCACAGCCGTGTTGGCTACCCGACCACAGCCGCCAAATACCTGTTGGCGGCACAGTGGCAGGCCCGCCAAAGAAAGCCAAAATCCAGTTGGCAGGCGCCAACAAAATACTGTTGAAGACGTACGATGGACAGAAAAAAGATTAATAATTTCAATATATTGCTGGCATGGCATTCAAGAGGTCGTGGGTTCGATTCCCTCCAGCTCCACCAAGAAGAATGCCAAGGGGTTACCGAGAAATCGGTGACCCCTTTTTCTTTGCCTAAGCGCCAACGCCCGCCAACACGAGGTTGTGGCGGCCCCAGCCGGGGCGGCACGATGTTTCGCACCATCCATCCAGACTGAGCACCCCCAGGGGGATCGCTTGAATTTTTTCAAGAGGTCACCCCACCACCCCTGTCCTTAGTTCGTCTTGGAAGATTTTTCTCCAATTTTTCCAGTTTGATGATCGACCGAGAAGGACAATGCCCCATGGGTGATTTTCCAGCGATCCCCCAAACTTTGGACTTTTGGATATTCCTGATGCATTCGTTGGAAAAATCGACGGAAGTCCAGGTCGGGGAGGATTCCTTCTGGGGGTCGTATATCGGTGGAAGCTATACCGAGCCCTGGCGCGAGTGAAGGCGCGGATTTTGCCGAAGTGAGCATCAGGGGGCCTGAATTTACCCGGCCCCATTGGTTTCCCTGGGGTTCCTGTCCCTCTGGCCCCGGCCGCCGGCCGGACACCCCCTGAATTCGCGCGGTAGGGGCCTTTCCTGGCTTTTTTCATGTGGCCCCTTTGTTGGGTCCCCAGACTGTCCCTCGCCCCAGGGGGGGGAGATATGGAGGAAAGTACGATTGAGCTGGGGGTGAAATGTCACCGAAGCAGGCTCCTTTGTCGATGTAACAAGGTAAAATAATGAAACTAGTTCCAAGGTGATGTTTATGCAATAGTCTTTTGTGAAAAATGGTGCGCGTACCTATGTTTGTTGGTGAATTATTGATATGTCATGGTGCATCTTTAAAATCGAAGGGTAGCCGCTATAAATTTTTTAAATTTAAGGAGAATTGAATTTATGGTAAAAAGATCTATTTTAAATTCTGAAATAGTAGAAGATATTTTGGGAGATATTGATGCAATAAATGAAGAGTCCCGTATCGAGGCAGAACAAATATCTTTGGCTGCAAATTTTGCAGAGGATAATCACCTGCTTGTCTTTCAGTCTATTGATGATATGTCCGATAGCATTTATGATATGCTGGAAGATTGTATTCCACTTGGGAAGGCAATAAAAATAATTAGTGAGCTAAATATATATATTAATGCAAGTAAAGAGATACAACAAAAATTTTTAAAGCGATACGGGAAGACATCAAATAAGTATAAAGATCTCATGGTTATCCATGATGCTGTTAAGGAAGCTAATTTAACACAGAAAAATATTTGGTTTTTGAAAAAATATTCTCCAGATGCTTTTAAATCGCTTCTGAGACTTGCGACTAGTGTAAGTGGCGATATTATTAAAAATAAAGCAATGGTTCATATGGCCATGTTGAGGTTTTATATTCTGGCATTAATGGATAAATTCATGGAAATGGAAAAAGTAGCGCATGGTAGCTCTCTACAATTAGATGAAATGCAATATTTATTTTTAATAAGTACAAAAATTAAAGAATTTGAAATTTATTGTTCAATGAATGATGATAATACGCTTGATAAGTTGCTTACAATTTCAATGAGTGCAAATAAAAAAAGAAGTCTTAAGTGTAAGCATTATGGCATTGTGGAGATAGCATCAAAAGCATGGGCATTTGGGTGTGAATTACTGCATACGCAGATGTTGCTACTTCTAATGCAGTCTGGATTTGTTGGTAGAGATGATAGAAATATTGTTAATACAAAATTAAAAAAGGCTGCTCCAGTGAATCGGATATTCGGGCCTGGTCAGAAAAAAATTATTGATACATGTCCATGTTGCAAAGAAAAAGACTGCCCAATTGTCAACGATCTCAATTTAAAAAGAGGTTCGACTTGCCGGTGTCTGGGAAAATACCCAATATATTATAATTGATAGCTTTTTTCTATTTGTCATGCCGATCGGCGTGTTTTAAGCATGTAACATGCTGTAATACAATATTTTTCTTGCGAGTGACATTTGTGACTTTTCGCCCATATCGTTTTGCAGGTCATGGGCAGTAGCTTTCCTTCCTACATTTTCCCCCACACGCGCCTCGGCCTTTTCACTTTCTGCTTGACCCCCCCCGTCAGGGTCCCGACCAGCGTACAGTGATCTCGATTTTATGGTTTCCTCTCCCACACCCGGCCCATGGCCGGAGTAAAAGCGAGACTGCGGCACAATTACCGGGCGGCATGGAATACCCCAATGCTGATTAGGCAACTCGCTTCAATGATGACGGGTTTCCAAGCAGTCGCGCTCTTTGCCGCCGGCCGGAGGCATCCCGTCCTGCCCAAGTGTGCGGCGGTCTCAAGGAGGAAACGTATGTTCGATGCATCTGATGCCCCAGGTATGGGGCGGTTTGGCAATGGCAACGTGTTCGGTGTTCCTGTGCAAGCAGCCATCATCACCGAGAAACGCATTTTGAAAAACCTTGACCTAATTGGCGCACGTGACCGTGTCCTGGCTGAACACCGCGCTCGGCTGCGTGGATCGGGCTAGGGTTTTCTTGAACACCAACTTAGGCGACTATGGAGGTCGTCGAGGAGGTGCCTGATGGAGATTGAAGGAGGAACGCCCAAGCGTTTTTGGGCGAAGCACAAGGTCCAAGCGGTTCTGAGGCTTCTTCGCGGAGAGGACATTGACCTGGTGAGCCGGGACATCGGCGTGACGGCGGCAACGCTGACGCAATGGCGCGACACCTTCCTGGAGGCAGGGGAAGCCGGCCTGAAGCCGCATCTGGTCAAGGAATCCGTCGAAGTTGGCCGTCTGCGGGAGAAAATCGGCGAACAGGCCATGGAAAACGAGCTGCTTCGGGAGAAAATAGCCCGTATGGAGCAGAACCGCCCTTTGGCGTTCCGGAGGTCGAGGCAGTGAGCCGGGCCGCCTCGATCTCCACCGGGAAAGCTTACAGCGTGGCGCGCGTCTGTCGCATCTGGGGCCTGCCGCGTTCCACCGTCTATTGGCAACGGCAGCAGCCGAAGGGGCCGGGCTGTCGTCGTGGACCTCAAGGATTTTACAGCGATGCCGTACTGGCCGGAGAGATCAAAGCCGAGATAGCGTCCCGCCCGTTTCCCGGAGAAGGCTACCGAAAGATCTGGGCTGGTCTGCGGGGCAAGGGCATCCGGACATCCCCGGTCCGGACACTGCGCCTGATGCGCGAAAACAACTGGCTCGCTCCCACGCGCATCGGTCACCCGCACGGTCCCAAGGCCCATGATGGGACGATCAAGACTTCTCGCGTGGATGCCATGTGGGGCACGGACATGACCACGACGCTCACGACCATGGAAGGCAACACAGCGATATTTTTCGCTATCGATCACTGCTCCCTGGAGGTGGTCGGCATCCACGCCGCCAAGCGCGGCACGCGTTTCGAGGCGTTGGAACCGATCCGCCAGGGCGTCCGCCACAGTTTCGGTGCTTTCGGCAAGGACATGGCCAAGGGGCTGACCTTGCGGCATGATCACGGCAGCCAGTTCATCTCGGACGATTTTCAGAATGAAATCAGATTCCTGGGTATAAAGGATTCGGCGTCATACGTGCGTGAGCCGCAAGGCAACGGCATCGCCGAGCGCTTTGTCCGCATCCTCAAGGAAAATCTTCTCTGGGTTCGCAGCTTCGACACGGTCGAGGAACTGCGGTTGGCGCTCCTGGCCTTCAAGGAAGTCTACAACCAACAGTGGCGCATCGGCCGGCATGGCTATCGCTCGCCGGCGCAGATCAGGGAGCAGCAGAAGGCCGAGGTCACCAAGGCCGCCTAATTTTCGCGGCCAAACTGTCCAAGAAACCCTAGACCGCTACAGCTTCGTGGTCGGACGAGGGCGTTTGCGGCGGTTGATGCGCAGGATGGGGCTGATGGCGATCTACCAGAAGCCCAGGACGAGCGTGCCGCATCCCGAACACAAGATATACCCGTATCTGCTGCGCGGTCTTGCGATCAATCGGCCGGATCAGGTCTGGTGCGCCGACATTGTCGGCGACCGCCCCAATGAGTCCACTGAGTGCTCAGCTAATGGAGCCACGGAGTGCTCGCGTAATGGAGCCATTTGGTGATCATCTAATGGAGCCAAGGCAGCGGTAGGCGATCGGGTTTCGGACCTTCGAAACGCCGCGTACGTCCTCTCGATCCACAAACGGGAGGAACGCGGATGTCCAATCGGAGGTTCGAGATGTACGAGTATCATCAAGCTCTTGTTCGGATGCGTCTTGGCGAGTCCGACAGGCAGATAGCCAAGACCGGACTGATGGGGCGCAGGAAACTGGCCCAGGTCCGTGAGACCGCCGAAAAGCAAGGCTGGTTGGTCGCGGAAGTGTCCTTGCCTTCCGATGCGACCTTGGCGTTGTTTTTTTCCGGCCGGGCATCGAAGCAGCCCTCCACATCCAGCATTATCCCCTACCAGGACGAAGTCCGGGCCTGGGTTAAGCAGGGCATTGCCGGCTGCACGATCCATCAGGCCCTGATTCGCAAGTACGGCTTCACGGGCGCCTATTCCAGCGTCAGGCGGTTTGTCGCCAAGATCAAGCAGACGCCTGCGAAGGCCACGGTGATGCTGGATTTTGCACCGGGTGAGGCGGTGCAGGTGGATTTCGGTGCCGGCCCGGTGATTACCGACGCCTTCACAGGTGAAGTCATCAAGACCCATTTTTTCGTGATGACGCTGGCCTGGAGTCGGCATCAGTATGCAGAAATCGTGCGTGACCAGAAGATCGAGACCTGGCTTGGCTGTCATCGCCGAGCGTTCGAGTTTTTCGGCGGCGTCCCGGCCAGGGTCATTATCGACAATCCCAAGTGCGCCATCACCAAGGCCTGCTACCACGATCCCGAGGTCCAGCGCTCCTATGAGGCCTTTGCCGAGGAGTATGGCTTCCTGATTTCGCCCTGCCCGCCGCGTGAACCGCAGAAAAAGGGCAGGGTTGAGTCTGGGGTGAAGTTCATCAAAATCAACTTCTTGCCGACACGGACCTTTCGCAGCCTCCATGACGCCAATGCGCAGCTTCTGGAATGGGTCATGGGCTATGCGGGGAATCGCACCCACGGCACGACCAAGACCCAGCCGTTGGCGCTGTTTGCCGAGACGGAAAAACACATCCTGCGGCCTTTGCCGGACGTGCCGCCGGAGCTGGCCGTTTGGGCCAAGGTGAAGCTGCACGGCAACTGCCACGTCGAGTTTCGCCGCTGCTACTACTCCGCCCCGTACCGGCTGGCGCACCAAATCCTGTGGCTTCGCGCCACGGAAAAGACCGTGCAAATCTTCCACGACAACGAGCTGATCGCCATTCATTCCCGACGGTTGAAGCCGGGGAGCAAGGCCACTGTCCAGGAGCACCTGCCGCCGGAGGCCCAGGCCTACATCATGCACGATCCGCAATGGTGCCTGCTCCAGTCCGAAAAGGTCGGGCAGGCCTGCCGTGAGTTCATCGATGCACTCTTCGCCCACAAGGTCCTGGACAATCTCCGGGCCGCCCAGGGAACGCTGCAACTCAAGAAGAAGTACGGGGCCAAACGTCTGGAAGACGCCTGCCGCCGCGCCTTGGATCACCACGATCCCCGCTACAACACCGTCAAACGCATCCTGGAAAAGGGGCTGGATGTCCTGCCCCGACCCGTTTTCCACGAGGAGGTGAAAGATATCTACAGAGGGAAATCGAAGTATTGCCGTGAATTGCGAGGAATCCTGCAATGAAAAGGAGGAAGTCATGAACCCCATGCCAGCGCTCGAACCGGCGCTCAAGCAACTGCGTCTCTCCGGCATCCTGGACTCCATGGAGATCCGCAACAAGCAGGCCATCGAAGACGGCCTGTCCCATGTGGAGTTCCTGGCCATGCTGATCCAGGACGAGGTGGCCCGTCGGGAACAGAAAAAGTTCTCGCTTCGTGTGCGCCGGGCCGGTTTCCGCAGCGAAAAGACCTTGGAAAGCTTCGACTTCGGCTACAATCCGTCCATCAACAAGGCGCTCATTCTGGACCTGGCCACCTGCCGCTTCCTTGAGGAAAAGGCCCCGGTGCTCATCGTCGGTCCCCTGCGGCACCGGCAAAAGCCATATAGCCCAGGCCCTTGGCCATGCCGCCGCCCGAAAAGGCTACGAGGTGCTCTTTACGCCTGTCGGCAAACTCCTGGCGATGCTCCAGGCCGCCAAGGCGACCAACGCCTACGATAGAAAACTCTCCGCCCTGGCCAAGACGGATCTGCTCATCATCGACGACTTCGGGCTAAAACCCTTTAAATCTTCAGAGGATGAGGATTTCCATGACCTGATCGCCGAACGCTACGAGCGCGTTTCGAACAGTGATCACCAGCAACCTGGACTTCGCCGAATGGGGAGAAGCCTTCAATAACAAACTGCTCGGTGCGGCGACCTTGGACCGGATCAGGCACGGGGCCTACAAGATCATCCTCGAAGGAAGGAGCTATCGAAGCTCCCGAGAAGAAGCGGCTCTCAAAAACCGCGTTGCCGGTGCGGAGGAAAACACCTAACTTTTCGATGCGTCCGAACCCCGGAAACGCCACCCAAGGTGGCTCCATTAGGGGTGCACATCGCTGGCTCCATTAGGGCGGTCAATGACAGCCCCCCTCTCCTGTGAGTTTTGGGGCTGTCCCTATGGTTTGGGGCCTCCCCGCCTTGAAAGTCCCGGAAAATGGCGTCCTCGAGCCAATGAACGATTTTAGCCGGCGAAAGGTGCTGCTTTTAGACGTAAAATCAGAAGAAACTGGCTAAATCGAGCGATTTTACTCAAAAATACTGTAATTCTTCGTGCAATCAATTACAGATATTATTATTGATATTGGCATTCCAATAAAAGGAGCTCGTATGGCAACAAAGAAAGATGGTGATGCTATGTCTACGGATATGGATACGAAAAATAAGCGTCCCGAGTCGAAGTACAATGCTTCGATCCTTCGGAGTGCATCAAGGAAGGGCTGGATGCGAAGTCCATCATGGAAAGGATGGCCATTGCGCATAAGCCGACCCTGAAGCATTATATCTTGCGGCTTATCAGTGAAGATCGAACATTTTACGATGTGAAGGGGTTGTATCTCAAAGTTCCAGCCGGCCCTATGTCAACAAGAAGGGCGAGGTGCATTTCAACATCAACAAGCTTGATCTGGGAGAACTGGATATCAAGGAGGGTGATGAATTCGCTATTACTGTTGCTGACGGCAGGATTATCCTGACGGTCATTTAACGTGAACCTTTAGCGAATGCCATTCTCTTCGGAGGTGGCATTTTTTTTGTTTTGGAGCAAGCTATCTGTCTTTTGAGTGGCAAATTGTCTGATTCGAAGCCTGTAGATTGCTCTCGAAGATTTTCCGACCAGATGAAAAAAGTAATACAGATATGGTAATTATAATAAAACGTTGATTCAAAATCGGAAAGAACGGTAATAGATAGAATCGTACATTTGAGGTGCTACAAAGAAATCTTTGTAGTATTTCAACGGGATACCTGAGCCTTGTTTCAGGTCTCCCATTAGACCCTGCTTTTGAATGTACGATTCCATCCGTTTAAAATGAAACAACAACATTTATGGAGGGTTGGTCATGAAAGTCGAGCCTATCACCGACCTCAAGGACGTCAAGAGCATCAAAAAGCTTTTGGTGGATCAACCGAGGAATCGGCTCCTGTTTATCATGGGGATCAATTCGGGTCTCCGGGTTCAGGATCTTCTGACATTGAAAGTCGCAGACGTGAAGGATTGTAAGATCGGTGATCGTGTGTGTCTCAAGGAGAAGAAAACGGGAAAGGAAAACATCTTCATTATGAATAAGGAGATCAAGACGGCTCTGGTGAGCTATCTTGCATCGGTCGAGATGGAGGATGATCAGTATCTTTTCAAAAGTCGGAAAGGAAGAAATTACGCGCTGACCACCTATGCCGTGACCATGATGGTGCAACGGTGGTGTGATGCGATTCATCTCTCCGGTAACTTTGGTGCTCATACCTTACGGAAAACCTGGTGCTATCACCAGCGGAAGACCTTCGGGGTTCCATGGGAGGTTTTGGCCAAACGGTTGAACCACAGTAGTCCGTCCATTACGCGGCGGTATCTTGGGGTTCAGGAAGAGGAGGTGGAAGAGATTCTGCTCCATACGATCTAGTCTCTTCGTAAAGGGGCGTCCTTGCCCCTTTATTTGATCCATTTGAGATGTCGGAACTGCTTGAGAAGAATTTCTTTTCGAATGTTCAATTCAGAGCATTCCTTTTCAAATCAAAAATGAAATTGCACGTGGAGGTGCTTATGGGAATCTATCAACGTGATGGACGATGGATGGTGTATTGGCATCAGCAAGGAAAGCGACATGACAAGTCCTTTGGACGGGGAGAACTCGGCCAGGCAAAAGCCGCAGCCTTTGATCGGGCTGTTCAGGATGCCTTGGTGCAGGGGCGGTCGGTCCCTGATCCGGATGTGGTGACCGCAGGAATCCGGCTGGTGAAAACCGGTGGAGCAGTGGTGCAGGGGAGGGCGATCCAGGAACCCCAGGAAATCGAAGCGAAGCCTGCCGGTATGACTCTCTCGACTCTTGGTCACCGTTACCTGGATCATATGCGAGCATCCGGCCGGACGGAGAAGCATATCCGCAATATCGAACGGTTGTTGGAGAACCAGTTCGTACCCGTCATCGGTGACAAGCCGGTCGACGCCCTGACCTATCAGGGGGACATGATCCCGTTCATCCTGCATTTTCAGGGCGTGAGCGGAGCCACCGGTCGGAAGCGGTCCCAGTACACGATCAATAAATACTGTGACTACCTGAGCTTCATCTTCCACTTCGGCATCGACAACGGGTTTACCCATGTCGATCCCCTGAAATGCTGGAAGAAACCGAGAGTGCAGCCATGGGATCTGCGACTGACACTCGAGGATGCGAAGAAGATCATGGCCTGCGCCGAACCGCATCTGAAATGGGCGATGGAGGTCTGCTTCAACCTGGGTACTCGACCTGGGGAGTCCGAGCTCCTGTCATTGAGATGGGATGACGTCGACTTCGCTGCCGGCACCGTCAGGATTTATGCCAGCAAGACGAAGACGTATCGGACTCTCCCGATCAATCCCCTGTTTCTGAAGAGGCTGGAAGCGGAGAAACAGGAATCGGCGTCCGGGTATGTGGTTGAGTACATGGGCCGGAAGCTGACCACGATTCGGAAGTCCTTCAAGCATGCCTGCAAGCGGGCCGGAATCACCTATCCGACCCGGATGTACGATCTGCGGCATCCTGTTTGCGACCACTTTGCTCAACAACGGGGCTGATCTCGCTGCCGTGTCGAAGATGATGGGGCATTCGACCGTCAAGATGACGGCGGATACCTACTACCACTATATGGAGGGTGAGAAGGAAAGAGCTGTCAAACTATTACCAGTTTTGGGAGTCGCGTAAGAGGCGAAGGCGGGATTCCTGAGCAAAGGTTTTCCGCCTTCTTTGTTAGAACACCAACTATTATTCAAGAAAGGTTAGATTATGGGAACGATTTATTACATGGAAGGCTATATAAAAGATAACTTCGTTAAATGTAATTATACAAAATCAAAAGACGATGCAAAGATTCTCGCCACGTTAGACAAAATACTGGCAACCGCGAATGAACTCAGTGAATACTGTTTTGGCGTTTATTATGGTATTAAGCTCCTGAGAGAATCTTTCGCAGAAAAAATCAGGTCGAAATAGAAGCGTCATATCAAACCATTGGGCAAAGGCGGGTTTTCTGAAGCCGAGGCTTCTCGCCAAAGATTTTTTGTCTTTTTTATTTAAAAAAACAATGAAAAAATAAAAGGATAATGACATGAGTGAAATGATCGAAAAGGAATGCTTGGTTTGTGGTAAAGAATTCTATGTTCCGAAGAATCAACAGTGGAAATTCCTCTGCCAAGAGCATGCGAAAGAAATTTATTTTCCATTAAGGAAAATATATTCGTATAACACGATACTTAACCTTGTTAAACTTGCCGTGCTTTTTGATGATTTTAACATCCTTCGCAATGGCTCTCCGCTAGTACAAAGTCAAAAACAATGCGATCCGCTAAGAACCCTCGTTGGAACGGCTATGTGGCAAAAGGTGAAGGAGCTACAAAAAATGTAGTGTTAGGCGGTGAATCTTCCCTGCAAGAAGGTTCACCGCTTTTCACCGAAGCGATGGAGGTGTAGCATATGGTTGCCGTTAGCCGATCAATTCCAAGACACGATCAAGGCTAAGCGTATGCATGCCGGTAAGATCATCGCCACCTTTCACAGATGATTGGATAACATGCAATGCTTGTTGGGCATCCTCTTGAGTATCTATGGTGGGAGATAAGGAAACTGTGTCGGAAATGGTATTTTGGCCATCCGACTGGATAGAAGCGCTCGAACTTTGAGTATCTGTAAGGGGGCAGTTCATAATGTTTGAAGTCGTCTTAAAGAGCATCGCATTATATTGAGTGCTGGTCGGGTCGATCTTCATGGGTGGCTCCGTATTTTTGTTTTAGAATTTATCCCTGAATAAGCTGTAATGCTAATTTTGGGTAAGAATTTGCTTGTGTGAGCATTGCTGCCGCAGATTGGGTAAGGATTTGTTGCCGAACGTATTCGGTCATTTCTGTTGCCACATCAACATCGGTGATTTGCGATTCGGCGGCGAGTAAATTTTCCGATTGTGCCTCGAGATTGCTTATGGTGTTGTCGAGGCGGTTTTGAAGAGCTCCGAGATGGGCGCGTATCTTATCTTTGGAGACAATAGCCGCATCAATTGCGGTCAAGGCATTCTGTGCAGCGTCTTGGGTTGAGATTGTCATTCCACTTACGGCTTTATATTTGTCTCCATATAAGTATCTGTCGGCAAAGGCAGCCTTATCGGCTGAACCGGAAGACCAGCCCGTCAAGAGCGTGTCCAGGGCACTTGAAGCGGCAGATGCAGCCTGTTTTTCGACAACACTGAAAGCCGCATTTGAGGCCAAGGGGTAGGCGTACGTTGTGGAATCGCTTATGGTTCCGGAGATGGCATTTTTTATCTCTGCTGTGGTAAAATGAATAGATGCGTTTGATCCGGTTATGGAAGATAAATCCAACTTTGTCGTGAAATATTGGGAAAAATTACCTTGGAACTGTTGTTCGAATGTCGCATTGGGATCGGTGTCATGAGGAGGATTTGTGAGGATGGTATTTAACGGCGGATTGGCTTTGATGGTGGCGTCAGTTGTCGATATCGCGTTGTAATAGGCTGTTTCGTCGGCATATTTTGCCGCCATGCTCGGCGAGTAGCCGTTTGAGACCATTGCGTTGTATGTGGCGGAATAATTTGAAGCAAAAATGTTTGCGAATTCATCGCCATAGACGGTGTTATCGCCATATGTCGTCCAATAAGTACTATTTTTAGCAAGAGTAAGTTCGGACGCATACGCCGCATCATAGGCTGTTTGTGCTTCTGATCGGTCACTGCTGGCCAAGGTCGTGGCTTCACTGCTTGAGTATCCAGCCTTGATGGCAGCGTTATAGGCACTTTGTTGGGCAGCATCGAGCAATTCGGAAACGGTCAAGGCTTGACCATGAAGCGCCTGAACCTAAACCAAAAGCAGCGGCGGTACAGCAGCCGATCTGGATGTAATAGTAATCTTCGGAAGAACTATTTCCAGTACCAAAATGAATTTTCAATTTTCCCTGAGAACTTAAGCTATGTCCATTATGAATGCTTGACGACAGATTCCCATTCAGTAAATAAATTCCATTGAAATCCGTCGCTGAGGCTATCCTTGTAATCTCCGAAGCCATCGCTTGGTATTCGGAATCAATGATCAATCTTTGATCCGAGGTATATGTTCCTGTCGCGGCCTGTTCAGCAAGTTCTTTCATCCGTGTCAATTTTTTATCAATAATACTTAGGGCACCATCGGCAGTTTGGATCATGGAAACTGCATCATTCGCGTTGCGGATTCCTTGATTCAGTGTTGAAACGTCGGAATGCATGAGTTGACTTATGGCGAGGCCAGCCGCATCATCGGCAGCGCTGTTTATACGCAGGCCAGATGATAAACGCTGCGTTGCTGTCGAGAGCGCTCCATAGCTTCTGTTAAGGCTATTTGACGCTCGAAGCGCCATCAGATTGTGATTGATCACCAGACTCATGGGAACTCCTTTCCTTTTCGGGCAATCCCCTTTGGTTTTCTTGTGGTGCTAATTCGTTGAAACCAAATATGTTTTTTTTGCGGACTCTCCTTTTGTACCCTGGAAACCGGCAGGCAATATTTATTTTGGTAAAGATTTATATTCAAAATCTATACCCTGATTGCTTTTAGAACGGTTCTCCTCCCCGTAAAACGGGCAAGACGGGGAGATAACCTGCATGGAAAAATTGAATAAAAATCTTGGTAACCGCATAAAGACACTGCGGAAAATGAAAGGGTGGACCCAGGAAAATTTGGCCGAGCAGGCCAAAGTTTCCATCCAGCATGTGGGGGAGATTGAGCGGGGTGACGGAAACCCGACCCTCCAAAGTCTGGAAAGGCTTTCCCTGGGGTTGGGAGTCACCGCGGCGCAGTTGCTGGAAGTGGAACCCCGCGATCAGGCAGTGGAAATGCAGCGGGGGCAGATTATTGACGTGGTGAAAGCGATGTCGGAGACCGAGCTACGGCTCCTCATGCGGATCATTGAACTGACTCGGGAACTGTCGATGCAGAAGGGGTAGGGGGGGCGTTGGCGGATTTATACTGCTCCCCTGAGAATTGAAGCCCAACTCTTATAAGATAATATGCTATTTTAACTGAATAATCAGTTCCTTGCCCACCGCCCTAGCATACTTTCGCAATGTTGCCACAGAAGGTGAATGCTTGCCGCTGGACAAAGCAGATTCCAAGCGGGCGACGGACGGGGCTTTCGTTCCCATCAGGGCAGCTACCTGGGCTTGGCTTAGTCCAGCTTCTTTTCTTGCCCGCAAAAGCTCGCCCAAGAGAGCAAACTCAGGAGCCATGGTATCATAAGCTTCCCTGGTAGCATGATTCGCAATCATTTTTTTAGCGAGTTCGTTATGACGTAGCATATCGTTCAGGAATTTATACCAGGCGGGATATTATTGTGTGAATCTTGATGTGATACTTGTTCAGGGTATATCTCGACAATATGACCATCCTCCCAAAGGACAAGCGGTGTTCCTGTTTCTTTAGCGATTTTTGCAGCACGGCGAGCCGCACGTGCAAGGGCGTTTTCGATACCTTTTGTATCAAGATCATTTTCTGCAAAATTACCGGGCATGAAGACCTCCTTTAGAAAGAAGCACCGGAGGATTTACGGAATTATCGTACAACGACCAAGCGTCCACAAGTGTAGAGTAGATTTTTTGGAAATTCCGCAGTCCTTTGGTAAACGCCGACGAATGGTTTCTTCAGGAACCTCGTGCCCACCTTGCTTGACACGAGCAGCGACTCGGCGCACAGCCATATCTGCATCAGGGAGTGTAAGGAAAATTATCTTAACCTTGTATTCAGCCTTTTTCCATGTAAGAATTTTTTTGACCCACATCATGCCGCTAAGCGTGGTCTCAAAGGCAAAGCTTTCTCTACGGGAAAAAAGGTGGTCGATCTGTTCGATCATCAGCCTTCCCGCACGAACAATCGTCTCTGAAGGAGAAAAAGGAGAAAGCCCTTCAGCAATCAAGTCAGCATTAACAAAGTGAGCAAGACCAGCTTCTTTGGGCAGGTATTCCCGAGCAAACGTGGTTTTCCCTGCTCCATTTGGTCCTGCGATGATGAGTATATCTGGCATGCCGTCTATTCCATGCATTCAGTACGCAACGGTATTTTCGCAACGAATATTTATAACAAATATGTTACCACTGGTCCAGCAAAAAGCACGCACCAGCATTAGCTGCTTCTAGAAGTGAAATCTCAATAAAACCAATGAGGAAAGCAGTCTGAGTTGGCAGCCACCGCCACAGTCACACCAACGACTGACCAAAGTCCGAATTCCAGACCTATAAAAAACAAAAATCCCGTTGGCTACTCGCCAACGAGATCACTTTGTGATAGGGGCTTTTGGAAGGATTTTAAGGGGTTAAATCACTGCTTGTGGTGTGTCAAGCAAGCGCTCTCCCCCTGAGCTACGGTCCTATAAACAGAATCAGGGAACAGGCTAAATGCCCCAAACTCGTCCCGAAGTCAACCCCAAATCTTTCGTTCCCAAGAAAAAGTTGGGGGCCAAAACCGTTGGCTTCGTTGGCGCGTCGTTGGCTCGGGGTAAGTACGGATTTGGGTGGTGAGGTCAAGGGGTTTTTACTCGGGGGAGGAGAAAAAGGACTTTGGGGAGGGTGGGATGATATGAATACTTCGTGATTACAGTTGGTTACGTTTTAGGGCCAAGAAGTTACGAGGGATGCCCTACTTCGATGTCGGACTACCAACTTGATTTGTTGATTCATTATAGCTGAGTATTGTTATTTTACTATTCGATTTATTAAAATAACTCAATGCATTGTGCTTATTATTGCGTGAGTCGACGGGAGGGTAGATGATCGAAGAGTATATATCACCTTGTATTACAATAAGTATGGGAGTAAATTTTTTAAAGTTTAATTTTTGCAACTCGTCAAACCTATTAAGTATTGTCTCTGCCTCATTTTTGTTTCTTTTAAATTGATCCCAGTTCATTTTTACTTCTATAGGAATGCACCATTCCTTATTTGGGCCTAAAAGCACAATATCTATACGCTTATTCTTTCCAACGCTAAATTCAGTTTCAATGTGCGAATAGGGCATTTTTGTTTTTAATCGGTGATATAGATGGGCATTAAAATCTCCCTCCGATGGATATGTCAAATTTGGAACAGTTCCCCACTCGTAATTGCACCAATAGAAACTCTGAAATTTCGAGTTATTTTTTCCGTACAGATATAGTGATTCACCTATGGCTGAATAAACAGAGTCGAGCGCTACTTTATAATTGTAATTTTCTACCATGCACTTTGGCTTGCTTGTGAAAGTTATATATTTAATATTTTCTTTTTCAACATAATCCAATAGCTCAGCAGAAATTTTTTTGTCTCGATATGGATCAATAAAAAAATATTGTTCATTTTTTTGTTGTATTTGTGATATTTATTTATTTCGTTTTCAATATCAATTTTGGAAAATGTTTTTTTTAATTCAAAGACAGCAGTAACTTGATAGTTAAAAGTACTCCCAGCACCTTGCATCTTTGCAGATGGATCGCAAAAAATTAAATCAGCCTTTATTGCATTTGTTCCATTTTCAACCTTTGCTTCGCAATGAGCAATGCATGTTTTACTTCCTGGATATTGCTCGCCAAAAGAAACATTGTTGTATTTTTTGCAGCAAATATGATGAAACAGTTCGCTTTTGAAATTATTTTCATTTTGAAAACCATTGGAGTTGGCGTATATCTGTAAATTGGGGGATACATCTTCCATTAGTTCTTTAATGTTGATCTCAAACATGTTCTGCTCCTAGCAAGTATATAACCCTTATATGCATATCAATATTAACTAGTTCGCTACTATAAAAACTCCTACGTCACCCCGTTTCTCTGGACGACGTGGGCTATAATTCGCAACTATTCCAAAAAATTAAGCTAGTTCGAGATTTTCTCCAGAATGATCTTCCTCTCTTCCAGACAGGAGACCTTGAACGCATCACCAGTACTAAAAAATTAAAAGCCATATTTTTCTTTACGAAGATTAAAAGCAGCCTCTCCACCCTCCATAATCTTTTTAATAGCATTTCTCACTTCAGGAACATCAATAGCGCCTTCGCCAGCGATCATGCCTCGCGACTGATCATTGGCGACCCTATAGTTACACCAGATAACAAGTTCGGCATCACCATTCACAACTAAATTAGCATTGTGGCTTGAAAAAATTAATTGCCGATACTTTTTAGCTTCCCAGATTTTTTCGACGACTTCCTGAATGACAGGATTATCTAAATCCTCTTCAGGTTGATCAATGACCAAAGGTGGTCCAGACTGTTGAAGTATGGTTTTAAGAAGTGCTGTTGCTTGTTGTCCAGCAGATGCATTAGAAAATGGAATGTATTCACCTTCGCGTGAACGATATTCAAAAACAGGGATGCTTTTGCAAGGAGTCAAAGACAAGTTTATCCAATTATCAGATTTTAAAAATCTCAAAATTTTATCTATGTCATTTTCATTAAAACCAATTTCACACAAAATTTTTGTTTCAGGTTTATTCTTAATACCATCTCTATTAGCATCAAATAGAGCAAGTAACTCTAAATCAGAAAGAATATTCCTCCATAAAGTGCTGGGTTTATCAGAATTGTCTAGCTTTACCTGTATATTTTCAAGCTTGCTACTTTGGAATCTCGACCCGCTTAATATTTGCCGAAATAAATTAATGAATTCAGATGCGTCAGCGTATCTTCTAACATAAGCACGTATTGAATTTCCTGAGTTGGCAGTCAATATTTCGCATTGATTGTTTAAAAGAGAATCTCTTTCTTCATTAAGTGCCATCCAATCATTTATTGCAGCTAAGTATTTCTCGTTTGCATCGGCCAGGAGACGCATCTCTTCTGCTAGTTTTGATGTTTCTTGCCTGTGTTTAGTCAACTTATCGTCAAGTGATCGCAGTTGCTCCATTTTTTCTTTCTGTGAGGACGATTTGTCTAACGCCGCTTGATATATTACTTTAAAATCAGAAAACTGTATATTCCAAGCTATCCATGGATTTGTTTTAGACTCTCGATCAGAACGTGTTAACATTGTTTCTGCAGAATCTATAAGTCGCAACAATGATATCTGAGAAGCTTCAAAATACTTCTTGTATTCATTAAATGCGTTGGTGACATTGTCAAAATTTTGGTCTGCTTCAGGTGAGCCTGGACTTTCTAGATTTGTTTTTATATTTGAAATGATTCCGTGTAAATCATCCACAAACCCAGAAACTCTATCTGCATATAATTGCATAGAAACTGAAGCAGCATCATACCGCTTGCCTTGTTCAAGAATATTTTTATCTTCTTTAGAAAGCCCTGAGAGAGATTCTTTAACAACCGTTACCTGTTGATGTAATGAATTCTCTTCAATCTCTCGTTTTTTAAGAAGTAGATAAAGAGTATGAAGTCTCTGTTTCCTCATAAAAGTTTGACGGACAACATCTGCCCTCTCGCCAAGCTTTCGTTCTATCTTTGAAATCTCAGTTCGCACAGGTGTTGAAATTAGTCTCAGCAATTCTTCAACTCTAACGCTAACGTCGCTGAGTTGTTTTTGACTGTATGCCTGGATCGGAAATAAATTCCGTATTTCTTCATCTGTACAACTTTCTCATTTCACTGTCACCAATTTTTATTAAATAGAATCGTCAATGCTACTCCTTCTAACGATGTGCTTAACACTATTTATCTCAAAATTAATATCAACGCTACCACCGAAAGGGCGAAGTGTTTTTTCGATTAAGTTGACTCGCCTTTTGTGGTTAGTTCGGCATCTCATCGTCTTCAACGGTTGAAATCTGATCGCAAAGTGCCCATCGCAAATATTCAAGAATAGTAGACTTCCCCGTGCCTCTCCCACCAATAAGAGCATTATATTGGTGATTGAATTCAAGCTGGACAGGCCCTAGAAACATACTATTGCTTACACTGATTGAATTGATAACAATATTGGGCAATACTGGATAATCCTGCGATATGCGGGATTCTTGGGCTAAGCAAGCCTGCCGTAACGCTTCGGCAGTAGGAACAGCCCATTTTATCCATGATGTTGAAGCACCTAAATCTCGATGGTCTTCACTCCTATTATCTGAAGTCTGTATACAAGCGATTCTTTTATTTCCCCACTCTTTATTTTTCCCAGATATTATATTTTTTGAGCCAGCTTTAATTTTCTCTAAACTACCGTCAATATACCCACCAACGCATGGCATATCAATGTATTTACCCATTTGTCCATTGCGCAGCAAGGAAAACTGACCTTCGCCAGTTACATTTGGGAAAATGATATAACGATCTTTTAACCAATCATAGCCGTCTAATTTATTTTTTAAATCAGAGAATGAATAGACATTATCAAGACGTTGAACGGTTCCGTTTCGAGGATTACTATCGGGTATTGGCGAGATACCCAATGCGACCAGCAAAGGAGCAAACTTCT
>Ga0268359_12875_pt1 | contig 47965 bp, 60 predicted proteins | sample BioMet11_FD_194416 | JGI IMG/M metagenome (GOLD analysis project Ga0268359, IMG submission 194416) | Sewage microbial communities from Oakland, California, United States - Biofuel 11 (PacBio Assembly) | ecosystem: Engineered > Wastewater > Sewage > Unclassified | place: USA: California | collected...
TCGTATTCTTCATACATTACAGTATCCTCAAGAGGTTTTCGCTCTGTTTTATGCCGGCAGGGGCTTAAAAAAACCGGCTGACGGGTATCCAAGGATCAATAATGCCACAGGCTCGATGTATTCAGGAATACAAAATTCTTTTTGTATGATCACCGGGTCAAACAATCCGACCATCACGCTGCCTATATTAAGTTCCCTTGCGGCCAGCATCATGTGATCGCAAACGATTCCTATATCGAGATCGCCGGAGCATTTTCCGTCAAAAGGCCTTATTAAGGAATCCCTTTTATCGCGGCATACGATCAGAATACATGTGGAACCAAAAGTCTGGTAAGCCTTCCTGACCTTGAGGACATTCAGAGGCTCCCGGACAACTATTATGCGCTGCGGCTGCTTGTTGCAGGCCGTAGGAGCAAGACGCCCTGCCGATAATATACGGACGATATCCTCTTTGCTGATTTCTTCTCTGTAAAACCTCGCGTAGTACAACGCAGCCCGGCTAATTCCAAAAAATCCATATGCAAATAAACCTCCGACGATGATAATAAATCAGACATATGATACATGGTAATTAATCCAAACCGATGAATCATATCAAAGTATACGGTACCAATAAAATATATATCAGAAAAAGTGGATCAGCAAAAGATTCCTGATTGGAACAAATTCTGATCCGTTTGCATTTTATATTGTCCCCTTCAAAAGCAAAAAACCCCAGCTTTCCAGCCGGGGAAATATTTGTTGGTGGGCCCATCAGGAATCGAACCTGAAACCATCCGGTTATGAGCCGGGAGCTCTAACCAATTGAGCTATGGGCCCTCATTCTGGTGCTAATTATTGGTGATCGCCGATACAGGACAGCTGTCGATAGCTTCTTTAACAGTCTCAACATCTTCCTGGGAAATCACCATACCCTTGCCTTCGACCTCATCAAGTTTGAAAACTTCGGGACAAAGTTGGGCGCACACACCACAGCCGATACATTCATCAAGGTTTATCTTTATAACCATGGCATGGTCACTCCCCTTCCAGCGAAAGATTCTACGCCATGATTGCGATTACGTCAAATAGAAATTTTAAATTATTTTTCTTGGGTCACGGAAAGAGTCGCTTTCCCTCCCTTCTGCGAGAGTGTCAGAAGTGAATGATATCCAGGCACAGCCTTATTTTCCGGTTCTTCTGACGCAATAAATATTCCTATACCGACAACTTCCGCATCAAACTGTTTTGCCATAAGAAGCATACCGGCAGCAGGTGCTTCCGCCTCTCATAAAATCATCTACGATCAAAACACGGCAGCCTCTTTTCAGCTGTTTCGTACCCATGTATATTGTTTTTACATCCCCGTTCGCAGTAGGATAATGTACGCCGACTGCCGAACCGTCGCTCGGTCTGTTACGGAACCTGCATACTGCAAGCGGAACCCCCAGCGCATATGCTGCAAACATAGCTATCGGGATACCCTTTACTTCAGATGTCATTACCACATCAGGCTCTGAATCAGTAAATTTGGAAGCCATTGCATAACCCAGAGACAGGGCTGTCTCAGGGTTGAAAATAAGGTCGCTGTAATAAATCAAGCCGCCCGGAAGATATCTCTCAGGATCAGTAAGTGTTTTTGCAATACCGTCTAAAATGTTTGCCCTGTATTCTCTGGTGCATAAAGGTACGAACCGCGCTCCCCCGCATCTTCCGCGGTCTACCTGCATCTGTCCGAACCCCTCTGCCGTCATGGCAGTATTTATAACCTCGACATCATCGCTTATAACAGTTTTGGATACGTTGAATTTACCTGCAAGGTCTGTCAGGGATATTAATTTTGACGGACACATCATGAATTTTGCTACAAGCTTTACCAGTCTTTCAGTTCTCTGTCCTCTCATTGAGCATCACTCCAGTTTAGTGATTTTTATTACCCAATCCTCTGATTCATAAAAAGCCATCAATGTGTCAGATGACAAGTTATCATTGCATACAGCAAAAATTGCACTGCCGCTTCCGCAAAGTCCCCATGCCAGAGCGCCAGCTTTATCGGCAGCTGAAAAAGCCCTTCATATTCAGGATGATCATGCGAAAGCAGAACAAGAAAATCATTCGGCAGAAGCCCTGCCCGTTCCTTTTTTCTCAATTTGCGCAGTATTTCCAAAGCTTCATACGAAAAATCTTCTTCATTAACATTTATGTTATGCATTTGCCTGTAAATATCCAATTTTGAATACGCCAGCGCCGTTTCTGACTTCCATGCAGGAAATGCAATTATCCAGTGAAGCCCCTCCAATGGTTCCAATGGCGTTAGTTTTTCACCTATTCCACGTGCTTCGGCAAGATCATCCTCCATAACAAGAAAAGGAAACATCAGCGCCTAGCTGCGATATTAAACAGCTGTCAGTTTTTATATTATAATTTTTAACGAGCCATTTTATAAGTGCCGCAGCATTGCCGCTTCCGGCACCGATGCCGCTCCCTGCCGGAAAATGCTTATCCGCTTTTATATGCAGCGGCGGGATGTCGGATCCGTTTACCCTTGCCCAATCAAGAACATTTGAAATAATATTGGGACCATTGATTTCAAGTCCTATAACTTCAATCCTGTCTCCTATATTTTTGTCATTTTCAGAAGAAATTGTCAACGTCCTCTCTGGCTTTTTTCTTCCAAAAAACAGAATAAATTTCATGATACGCATCGGACCTGACAGAAAGCACCCTTAATGTCAAGTTAATTTTTACCGGACAAAATACTTTTTCAATCAGTTCACTCACCCCGGGATACAATATAAAAAATAAGCCCTGGCACAGGCCAGGGCAGGTAAAAGGGCTTCAATATTTAAAAAAGGCTCTCGCCGCTTGATTCAAGCTGCACCTCTACTTCCCTGGTCAATAAGTCAGCATAGCTGAAAGAAACAGTACTTTGCTGAGCTTCAATGTAAACCTGTAAACAAACTGGGATATATTTCCTGGATAACTCCTTTGCGCTCCTCCATCTTCCTGCGTCCATTGGTAGCGCGGTAAAAAATACGGTAGCCCTTGTGCAGACGCACTATGTCGCGAATTGATTCCAGCGTTTGCGCCATACACATCACCTCCGACCTATAGTCGGTTAATTGTACTGCAAATTCAAATAAATATCAAGCGTATAATAAATATCTATCAAAATGAGCTAACATAGCGTATATAAAATCAATAAATAAATCATATAAACAATTACTTTTTTCGGTTTTTATTCAAAAATATCCTTTTATCTCCAACCCTGCGCGTTATACCTTTAGTAGTCAAAGTATTCAAGAAGAGGCAGCACATATTTCCGGCTGCTGCACGTTATGTCCCTTACCTCCGCAAGTGTTATGAAACCGTCTATGGCGGCAATCTTTTCTCTGAATGCGGATTCCACTTCACTGTGCAGCACAAAACCGTCACCTATTATTACGAGATCCTTGCGTTCTTTAAGATATACAAGTATCCTGTTCATCTCTTCCGCAGTTATGTTAAGTTTCTCCGCAGCTTCATTTACCGTAGGCATCATATACGATGCCTCTAATAAAACATTCTTCAAAGCAGATTACGTTATTCATAAAAACAGCTTCGTCAAAAGGCCTGAAATAGTTAAGTCTGATGCGGTCATCCTCTACAGCAAACCATGCCAGACGGTTAAAAAGCTTCATCAGTTCCCTCGAAAACCGTGAATCGTTAATGGAAAGGCTGCAGGAACCTCTTCCTGGTCCATTCCTTTACGTTCAGGATGTTCCTTATGGAAAGCGCCAAGATCGGAAGCAAGCTTTTCTCTGTATTCTTCCATTTTGCCCAGCGATATGATAAATCTGTCGGCCATTTTCAGAAGGCCTATGCTCCCCTTCGCCTCAAGACTTGCAATATCCTCTCAAATTCAGCCTGGTCGAGTTCAAGAAGAAGCAGCGCATCTTTGACATGCAATGATTTTTTTATATTCCGCCAGGGCAAGCAGGCGTTCCCTTCCTGTTGTGTGTTCAGTCATAGCATTCAAAAATTTAATAAGGGAAATTTTTTCAAGTTTATTTCTCGGCTTTTCTGCAACAGGCATGATAACGCGTCCGCCAGCCACTGTACGTAGTGGGCTGTAGCTGCGCAGTATAAAATGTGCATCTCTGCATACGGCAAGAGGTTCTTCCGTCAGTATCTGCGCTGCAGCAGCATTCCCCAGGGAATTATTTTATCCCTGTCAAGAAGCGATATTCTCGCTATTACATCTGAAGTTCCTACATGAAGCCTGATTCGCTGCCAGTGATGAATAGGTTCAGGTACAGACGGCAGCAGTTTTATTTCAACATCAAGACATTCAGTTGCCGCAAAGCAGTTTTTTGCTGCGACAACATCTCCGCGCCTTATTTCAGAAAGCGCCACCCCAGCAAGGTTCAAAGCAACCCTCTGGCCTGCATATGCTATTTCAACCGGCTCATTATGCACCTGGACCGAGCGTACTTTTGATACCTCAAGGAGCGGAAGGATGTCAACATCATCATCAACTGATATGGTGCCCTTTATGGCTGTGCCAGTAACTACAGTCCCAAACCCTGGGATGTGGAAGACCCTGTCTACAGGCAGAAAAAACGGGCCCTCACGGTTTTTCTGCGCACAGTTTTCAACAAGATCCCCTATCGCATCCAACAGTTCAGGTATACCCTCGCCTGTATAGGCCGATACATTCATTACCGGCCCCTTCTCAAGGAACGTTCCTGAAATAAGCGACTGGACATCCTCTTTAGCGATCTCAAGCATTTCATCGTCAACAAGGTCTATTTTATTTATTACAGTCAATCCGTTTTTTATGCCAAGCAGTGAAAGTATCTCAAGATGTTCCCTGGTCTGCGGCATTACCCCGTCATCGGCAGCTATGACAAGCATTACGGCATCAATACCAGCTGCCCCTGCCACCATCTGCCTTATGAATTTTTCATGCCCAGGGACATCAATGATACTTATGGTTTTGCCGCATGGGAGCGTCAGTGGCGCAAACCCCAGCTCTATTGTCATCCCGCGGCGTTTTTCCTCAGACAGCCTGTCGCAGTCTATGCCGGAAATCGCTTTGACCACCGTTGTTTTTCCATGGTCTATATGTCCGGCTGTTCCGATAACAAACGGATACTCATTTGTCTTCAATGTTTTATTCCCCCGGTTTTGGAAGGGGCAAGCATTTCATCAAACGCAGCAGCTATTATCGTTTCATCCTCTCTGTTTATCGTACGTACATGCAGGAGCACTTTATTGCCTGAGGCACCTGTTATTATCGGAACAGGCCGTTTGCGCATCATCTCGGCAAGCCTGCCGGAATTTCCGAATTCAGGCAGTTTTACTGCGACAGCATAACCCGGAATGTTTGACTGGGGAAAAGCACCTCCGCCAACTGCATCATAAACCTTTACAATATCAGCTGAAGCTTTATCAAGCTTTGCTTTTTTAAATACCGACCTTAACATCCTGCCTAATTGGAGGGCTCTCTTCCTGATGCTCTGTTCGTCTTCAAATAACATTGCCAGGGTCGGTATCGCATCAAGTTTCCCTTTCAGATAAAGTCTCAAAGTCGCTTCAAACGCTGCGAGCGTCATTTTGTCAACCCTAAGCGCACGCAGAAGCGGAAATTTACGCATTTTATCCACTATTTCAGAACTGCCTACAATTACTCCTATCTGGGGACCTCCAAGAAGCTTGTCGCCTGAAAAGGTTACTATATCGACCCCTGCTTCTATGCATCCTCTTACAGTCGGGTCATTCTTAAGCCCTGCAGGACAGATATCCACAAGCATGCCGCTACCGAGGTCTTCCATAAAAATTATGTTCCTTCCGTGCGAAACCTCGGCGAGCTCTTCACGCGATACTGCAGACGTAAAACCCTCTATGCGGTAGTTCGACGGATGGACCTTAAGCAGCATGGCGGTATCGTCTGTTATCGCCTTCATGTAATCATATAGATGTGTCCTGTTTGTAGTTCCGACTTCAACCATTTTCGTGCCTGAGAGCGCCATTATATCCGGAATCCTGAATGAACCTCCGATTTCAACCAGTTCCCCTCTTGATACAACTACCTCTTTATCCTTAGCAAGTGCAGCCAGAGCAAGCACGACAGCACCGGCATTGTTATTGACCACGATTGCGGCCTCAGCACCTGTAAGCCTGCACAGCAGCCATTCCACATGATCGTTTCTGTTACCTCTGGTGCCGGCCTCGACAGAATACTCAAGCGTATTGTAATTTGCAGCCGTTTCACATACCGCTTTTACTGCTTCATCGGCAAGTATGGAACGGCCAAGATTCGTATGTATAATTACTCCTGTTGCATTGACGACCCTGCGCAGACTTGATGATGCTTTATTTTTTAGCTGCTCCCTTATTTCATTTGCAATAGAGTCGGCATCAAACGCAGTATCGGGGTTTAATTTAATTTTTTTACGCTGTTCCTCAAGCACATCTGAAATAACAGCTTTTACAGAATCGCGCCCTATCTCCGCTTCGAACCCATTTATCCACTGCAAAGAAAGCAGTTTATCCATCTGCGGAATTTTACGCATAGCATTCTGAACGTTTTCCTGCAAGGAGAATCCCTCCTGTTTTGCTGAAAGTTGTTATATTTATCCTAATACTTACAACATTATAGTGGAATATGACATATTTATTCAAATCAACTCGGACCATATCATGTTTGCGACCCTCATACCCTTTTGTGTCAGACATATCCGGTTTTCTCCGATATCATAAAGATCCGCTGGAAACATCCGAAGTTTGCTGCATATATCCAGCAGTGCATATTCGCCGTATTTATATTTATAATCCGCGATATCGATACCATCTGCCATGCGGAGTGCAAGGACTGCAGCCTCGTGGGCGGCAGAATCGCGGTCCAGCCTTTCACCTGATGCAAAGGCACTTCTCCCGCTATTCACAATTTCAATATAATTGTCCAGACCGCTTATGTTTTTGTAGCGCCAGCCGTCGATATAGCCTGAAGCACCAGTACCTATGCCCAGATACTGCCCGTTACGCCAATAGTTTATATTATGGATGCTTTCATGACCTGGTTTCGCAAAATTAGCTATTTCATACTGTGCGTAACCTTTATGCGGGAGATACCACTGTGCCCACCTGTACGGGGCATATCCGTCAGAGAGTTTCTCTTCAGGGATATTTTCCCATGGGGTGTTTTTTTCAATAGTAAGCTGATAAAGGGATATATGCTGCACACCTGTCATGACCGCGTCACGCAGTGTACGCCCAAAGTTCAGAAATGTCTGACCGGGAAGTCCGAACATGAAATCGGCGTTAACCGAAAATCCTGCTGCAAGTGAGGCATATATTGCCTCATATGCCTGTTCCGCATTATGCAGTCTGCCAAGCTGCCCGAGTTCAGCATCATCAAAGCTCTGTACTCCTATACTGACACGCGTGACGCGCCAATCCCGCCATCGCTTCAGATGCCATACTCGGAGCGAATTAGGGTTAGCCTCAACAGATACTTCCGTATCAGGCGCAAATATAAAATATTTCTCAATAAGCTTTTCAAGTCGTTCCCACTGCATGGCATCAAGCACTGTAGGAGTACCGCCGCCGATATAACACGTTGTCAGCACCGGTTTTCCAATCCTTGAATTCCACCATCCAATTTCTTTTCAAGTGCAAGCAGCCACATATCAATATCGCAGCCCGACGGCACACAGCTTTCAAACGCGCAGTACGGGCACTTGCGCTCACAGAAAGGAACATGTATGTAAAGTGAGAGCCTCCCGTTAGGAGGCTCAAATGGACTTGAACAAAGCAAATTATTTGTCCTCGGATTTAGTGACATCCATAAAGGCAAGAAAGGCTTCCTGCGGTACTGAAACACGTCCCACCTGTTTCATCCTCTTTTTGCCTTCTTTTTGTTTTTCAAGCAGCTTGCGTTTACGTGTGACATCACCCGCCGTAGCACTTGGCAAGAACATCTTTCCTGACCGCCTTGATGTTCATTCTGACAATGACTTTTTTGCCGACGGCAGCCTGAACCGGGATTTCAAAAAGCTGCCTCGGAATAAGCTCTTTAAGTTTGCCTACCACGGCATGCCCCTGTGATAAGCCTGATCGGCATGGCATATGAATGAAAAGGCATCTACGGGTTCATCCTGGAGAAGTATATCCACTTTTACAAGATTGGCCGGTCTGAATCCTATATGGTCATAATCCAGCGACGCATAGCCCCGTGTACATGATTTAAGCTTGTCGTGAAAATCAAGGATGAACTCGGCAAGAGGCATGTCATATGACAGCCTGACACGTTCTGGAGTGATATAATCCATGCCGACGTACGTGCCCCTTTTTTCCTGACAGAGCTGCATCGTTGCACCTACAAACTGGTCTGGCATAAATATCGAAAGTTTGATATAGGGTTCCCTTATCTCCTCTATCCTGACTGGATCAGGAAAATCAGACGGTCTGTGAGCCTCTGTTACACTGCCGTCGGTAAGGACTATCTGATATACGACATTTGGAGCAGTTGCAACCAGGTCTACCCCAAACTCCCTGCTGAGACGTTCTTTGGCAATCTCCATATGCAGCAGTCCAAGGAAGCCGCAGCGAAAGCCAAATCCGAGGGCAACTGAATTTTCTGGTTCAAAGCTTATTGCCGAATCATTTATCTGAAGCTTCTCAAGAGCATCTCTAAGCTGATTTATGTTCTCACGCTCGACAGGGTAATATCCGCAGAACACGACCGGTTTTACCTTTCTGTATCCGGGAAGGGGCTCTTTAGCAGGGCAGGCAGAATCTGTGACAGTATCGCCCACCCTTGCCTCGTCGACAGTTTTTACACTCGCAGCTATATATCCGACTTCGCCAGGACCAAGTTTTTCAACAGCAACCATTTCAGGCCTGAATACACCGACCTCGTCAAGCTCATAATCGCGCCCGGTTGCCATAAAACGGATTTTTTTTACCCGCCTCGAGAGTTCCGTTGACTATCCTTACATAGCAGATAACACCTTTGTAATTATCATATACGGAATCAAAAATAAGCGCCTGAAGAGGCAGTGAAGCATCGCCTTCCGGCGGCGGAACATCCCGGACAATTCTTTCGAGGACATCTTCTATCCCCTCTCCTGTTTTTGCGCTGACCAGTACGGCATCATCGGCATCAATCCCAATTATTTCCCCAAGTTCTTTTTTTACTCTTTCCGGCTGCGCTGACGGCAGATCTATCTTATTCAGAACAGGTATAAGCTCAAGATCCAGATCAGCTGCAAGGTAACTGTTAGCAACTGTCTGGGCCTCAACACCCTGGGAGGCGTCGACCACAAGCACTGCCCCCTCGCATGCAGCAAGTGAACGCGATACTTCATATGTAAAATCAACATGCCCAGGTGTATCGATAAGGTTGAGTATGTAATCCCTGCCGTCTTTTGCCCTGTAATTCATCCTGACAGGCACAAGCTTTATAGTAATGCCGCGTTCACGCTCTATATCGAGCATATCAAGCCGCTGCGCTTTCATATTGCGTTTTTCAATAGTGCCTGTTTCTTCAAGCAGACGGTCTGCAAGCGTGGATTTTCCATGATCCACATGCGCGATGATGCTAAAATTTCGAAACATTCCCAGATGCATATATATGTCACTCCCTCAACCACGAACGTATTTTAGCTGATAAACCGATTTATTAGCAATCATCTATTTTAACGATACCATAAACAACAATATGTATTAAAATTTTATTATAATACAAGGAGGTATAAACTATCATGAGGGTAAATACATATATAAGGATGTTTATGTGCACGCTGTTTCTTGTAATCTCCTGCCAAATGGCCGGAGCCGCTGAAAACTGGCCTATGTTCCGTGCAAACGCAATGAGAAGCGGAAGTATGGAGGCTGCGCAGGTACAGAGCAATTACACAGGGCAAAAGGATTGGACGGTCAAAATGCCTGACGCGGTGCAGTCTTCCCCTGCCGTATACGGCAGCACTGCAATATTCGGTTCCAACAATGGCAATGTCTATGCACTTGATATTTACAGCGGGGAAATAAAATGGACGTTCAGCACAGGAAACTGGGTTGTGTCGTCACCTGCGGTAGCAGGCGGGAAGGTTTTCGTAGGCAGTTATGACAGCCGCATGTACTGTCTTAATGCCGCGACAGGTGAAATGATATGGAAGTTCACCACTCACAACAGTATCCATTCCTCACCGGCAGTTGCTGACGGCGTCGTCTATTTCGGATCAAACGACGGGTTTATTTACGCTGTTAACATAAAAACAGGGTGGCAGAAATGGAAGTTCAAAACGGACAGGGCTGTCCAGGGATCCCCTATCGTCGCAGACGGTGTGGTCTACGCCGGCAATCACGAGGGCAAAATGTTCGCACTTGACGCAAATACCGGAAAACTAAAATGGCGCGCCGTAGTAGGAGGAGCAATAACATCGGCACCTGCAGCTGTTGACGGTCTGCTTTACTTCACAAGTCAGGACGGCAGGATATATTGCGCAAGAATAAAGCATCAGGCCGTTATCTGGAGCTATGATTCCAAAGCTCAGATAGAAACCTCCCCTCTTGTACAGAACGGGAAAGTCATATTTGGAAACATAAGAGGATGGGTCACTGCACTTGATGCGAAAAATGGTTCCCTGATATGGAAATATAAGGCGAATGAATCCGTATATTCATCACCGGCAGGATTCGGCGGCAAGGTTTTCTTCGGTACAAACAGCAACGTTCTGGTATGTCTCGACGGAACGACCGGCAATGTGTTATGGCGCACACCATTTAATGCTGATGTTGTAACCGCACCTGCAATAGCAAAAGACAGGATCATAGTTGCAGGGGCCGACGGTAAAATCTGCTCGCTGAAGTGACATCAGGCATTATTATGACTTTAATGCAATAAAGCAACAGCCCGTATTTCAGCCTATAATATAATAAGAAGGCTCACGAGCTGTATATGCTGCTTTATTGGTTACAGTCAGGTATTGTTTTAAATGAAACCAGATAATAACATGGAATGCGGCTGCAGCAATAAATGTATTCTTCAGCCGCATTCAGTATTTGCGTATGGGTTCTAAAAATTAGCCATCAGGCTGTCAAAGTCATCGGCTCTTCGTATCCTTGCTATGCTGCCGTCGCTTTTTATCAGAACCTCGGCAGGTCTGAGCCTGCAGTTATAATTGGACGCCATTGAATATCCGTAAGCCCCGGCGTTTGATACCGCTATAATATTTCCTTCACGCACAGGGCCTATGTTCCTGCCGCTTGCAAGGATATCCCCGCTTTCGCAGATATTGCCTACAACAGTGACATCTCCGCCGCAGCAGTTTTCTTCATTGTTCTCTCCCATCACTGTCAGTTCATGATATGAGCCGTACAAAACATGCCTCATCAGTACGTTGAATCCGATATCAGTGCCTACATACCTTATCCCGTAATTATCCTTCACAGAATTGACTGTCCCGAGCAGTGAACCGCATTCAGCCGCTATGTACCTTCCTGGTTCGCATTTAAAATGTACATTTTTATTGTCGTATTTATCAACAAAATAATCGATGACGCGCAAGAGCTGTGATGACAGACATTCCAGATCAAGCCGCTGCTCAGATGGTTTGTACGGCACACCGAAGCCTCCTCCAAAATCTATGAAATCAAGCCCAGGGAAATGTTCAGTTATCGTATCAAGCAGCGCTTCAGCCGCATCCACGTATGGTGCAGGGTCGAGAAAAAGAGACCCTATATGCTGGTTTATGCCTACGAGAGTCAAATCATACTTTGCAAGAATTTCTTTTATCTGCTGACAGAATTCAGGCTGGATTCCAAATTTGGTATTATGGCCGGCAGTAATAACCTTATCGCAGTGTCCGGCGCCAAATCCTGGGTTCAGCCTTACCGCCACGATACCGCCCCTGTTTATACGTCCGAATGTCTCGAGCTGGCTAAGGGAATCCACGCTCACCAATATATTTCTGTCTATGCAGTAACGCAATTCATCAGACGATACATTATTGCCTATGTAAAATATTTCTCCGCTGGAGAATCCTGCTTTTTCAAGCAGAAATATTTCTCCGGGAGACATTGCATCCGCGCCCAGGCCCTCTTCGCGTATCATCCTGAGCAATGCCAGGTTGGAATTTGCTTTTACGGAATAGCTCGGTTTGACCCTGCCGCCGAAAACATTCAGCAGATCACGGCACCTCCTGCGAAGGATATCCTCGCTGTAGACATAGACCGGACTTCCATAATCCCTGATGATTTTCTCCGCTGATTCATAATTTACAAACGTGGCTACCACCCCTTATTTATAGGATAACCTTGCTACATTGGTTTTTACGGCCGCTCTGGAGACAGCCTCTGCAACAGCCGGAACTACCCTCTTATCAAGAGCACCCGGAATAATATAATCGGCCGACAATTCAGAATCTGCAACAAGATCAGCCAGGGCTTTCGAAGCAGCCAATTTCATCTCTTCATTTATCACACGGGCCCTGACATCCAGCGCTCCTCTGAAAATCCCGGGAAAACCGAGGCAATTATTGACCTGATTGGGGAAATCGCTCCTGCCGGTCGCAACAACAGCTGCTCCGGCCTTCAGCGCCTCTTCCGGAAATATTTCCGGTGTTGGGTTCGCCATTGCGAATATCACAGGGGCTTCAGCCATTGTCTTAACCATATCACAGGTGAGCAGTCCGGGGCGTGAGACTCCCAGGAATGCGTCCGCGCCTTTCAGAATCTCGGCAAGTGAGCCGCGTATCCTGTCAGGATTTGTGATCTCGGAAAGCGCTATCTGTGCCTCGTTGAGACCATCCGGACAACCGGAACACAAAGCCCCTTTCACATCACACATTATTATGTTTTTAGCTCCGGCTCTAAGAAAATATTTAGCTATAGAGCTTCCGGCAGCTCCCGCACCGTTGATTACAAGTTTCGCCGTTTCAAATTCCTTGCCTACGAACCTCAGTGCATTCTTATACGCTGCAAGGGCTATCACGGCAGTCCCATGCTGATCATCGTGGAACACCGGGATATCAAGTTTTTCCTGAAGCCTCCGCTCTATCTCAAAACAGCGCGGTGCTGCAATATCTTCCAAATTTATTCCGCCGAACGACACGGCTATTTTTGATACCACATCAACAAATTCATCAACATTTTTAGTACTGACTGCTATAGGAATGGAATCTATGTCGGCAAAACGTTTAAACAAGCAGCTTTTGCCTTCCATAACAGGCATTGACGCAGCAGGTCCTATGTCTCCAAGGCCAAGCACCGCCGTTCCGTCTGTTATGACGGCCACAAAGTTGTTTTTTATTGTAACATCCCATAAGGCTTCCGGATTGCGTTCTATTTCCCTGCACGGTTCCGCAACACCGGGCGTATAAGCAAGCGCCAGATCATCCATGCTGTCTATTTTCTGTCGGCATTCTACACTTAGTTTCCCCTTCAGGTTCCTATGCATTTTCAAAGATCTTTCAAAAATATCCTGGGCCATCGTAAGTCCTCCTGCAGATAAAATATCTATCATATTACCGATTTTTCCGACAAAGTTTACATCCTGCTATACTATATTACAACATCAATAAATATATGCCGCCATCACTAATATTATAACTGAGATGCAGGGGGGACAGACATGGACAAACAGGCTTTGCTTGATAAAGCTGTTTCTTTCCACGGGCATATGTGCGGCGGTCTCATGATAGGTTTTCAGGCCGCTGTTTATGCAATGGAGCTTCTTGACATAAAAGAGGCGTCAAAAGATGAAGAAATAGTATGCGTTGCTGAAAACGATTCGTGCGGAGTGGATGCCATACAGGCAATTCTTGGCTGCAGCACCGGCAAAGGCAATCTTATACTGCGCCTGCGCGGAAAACAGGCATATTCTTTTTTCAACAGAAAAGCAGACACAAGTGTACGGCTGGTACTGAAGGACCTTAAGTTCGTCTCTGCCCAGGAAAAAAAAGATTTTATGTACAGGTCATCCGGCAGTGAAATTTTCGACGTAAAAAAACCTTCTTTCAGAATTCCTGAAAAAGCCCTTATTTTTAAATCGATTAAATGTTCACAATGCGGAGAAGTGACTGCGGAACCATGGCTCAGACTCAAAGAAGGCAATGCTTTATGCTGGGACTGCTACAAGCAGTTCGAGAGGGAAATACAGTGATCTGAAAAAGTGCCTGTTTATGCTTTAGGCATGAGTAAAACGGATAAGCCTTATATAAAAATCCATTACTGGAATATTTTTAATTCGGCTTATCCGCATTATAAGTTTTACTTTCAAATATTACCGGATAAGCAACTCAGCTATCTGCACGGCATTCAGTGCTGCCCCTTTACGCAGGTTGTCGGATACGACCCACATTGCAAGTGCATTATCAAGTCCGGTATCCATGCGTATGCGTCCTACATACACAGCATCCTTGCCTGACGCATCTATCGGCATAGGATATGCGGAGCCGGAGGGATCGTCACACACAACGACACCATTTGCTGCTGAAAGTATTTCCCTTGCGCGCTCCGGGGAAATACTGCCGTCGAACTGCGCGGTAATGCTTTCACCGTGACATCTGAAAACAGGCACACGAACTGTGATGCCGCTCACACGAAGATTTGGCAGGTGCATTATTTTACGGGATTCATTAACCATCTTCCATTCTTCTTCGGAAATACCGTTTTCATCAAAAGCTCCGATATGCGGAAGAAGGTTGAATGCTATCCGGTGCGGATATACCTCATCCTTTACCTCAGACCCGTCAAGTACCGCCCTTGATCCGCTGCTGAGCGCATCGATTGCCGCTATTCCTGTGCCTGATACGGACTGGTATGTGCTTATATTCATGTAAACTAGCCCCGCGGCTTTATGCAGCGGCCAAAGAGCTACCAGGGCCTGGATAGTTGCACAGTTCGGGTTGGCTATGATCCCTTTATTTTTAAATGCATCATCAGGATTGATTTCAGGGACCACCAGCGGAACCTCATTATCCATTCGCCATGCCGAGCTGTTATCTATTACAACCGCTCCTGCTTGGGCAGCTACAGGTGCCCACATCATGGAAGTTTTACTGCCTGCTGAAAATAAAGCTATGTCAACATTATTAAATGAACTCTCATTGACAGCACTGACTTTTACATCCTCACCGCGAAATTTGACTATTTTGCCTTCTGAACGCGGCGATGCCAAAAGAACTATCTCGGAAACCGGAAAATCGCGCTGTTCAAGCGTTTTCAGCATTTCCCTGCCAACAAGGCCTGTTGCGCCCAGAACCGCAACTCTTTTCGCATTTTTCATTTAAAACGAGGCCTCCTCAATAAAATTTTCATGCAGGGCACGTACCGCATCTTCCGCTCTGACCGAGCCTACAATGCATGTAAGTGCAAGGGCCGTCGATGCTATCATTTCAATGTTTATACCTTCCTCAGCAAGAATATTGAACATTTTCGGCGGAATTTCAGGATGGTTTGCGATACCGGCGCCCACAATTGTAATGCGTGCTATTTCAGTGTCGAATGAAACTCCCTGTGCATCAATGGCCCTGCAAATAGTGCGGCATACCTGTATCGCCGTTTCAAGATTTGATTTTTTGACCAAAAATCCTATGTCATTCACGCCTCCGCGCATATTGTTCTGTATTATCATTTCAGCCCCGACTCCCTTATCGGCAAGGCTTGAAAACAGCCTTGCCGCAACACCCGGAATATCAGGCACCCCCAAAAGAACTACTTTAGCCACCTTGGAATCAAGTACAACTGCTTTTATAATAAGGCCCTCCGTTACTGGTTTGCTCACTACCCATGTCCCCTCCTCTTCAACAAAGCTTGAACCGACATAAAGCGGAATTTCATATCTTGCAGCCATTTCAACACTTCTTGCCTGCAGTACATTTGCTCCCTGCACGGCCATTTCCATACATTCATCAAAACCTATCTGCCTGAGCTTTACCGGTCTCCTTACAATACGCGGATCTCCGGTCATTACTCCTGTTACGTCCTTAAGGAGCATGCACGATTCCGCCTCCAAGGCCCCGGCAAGCGCCACTGCAGAGAGATCGGACCCTCCGCGGCCTAATGTTATTACATCACCGTTATCGGTTATAGCCTGAAAGCCTGTTATTACGGCAACAATACCTTCACCAAGCGCCTTTTCAACAGCTTCAGGCTCTATCCTGTATATGCGTCCCTCCATCGGGAATCCTTCCGCCATAATACCTGCCTGAATGGCAGTAAATGACTGTGCAGGCACACCTATTTGCTGTATTGCAAGCGAAAGAAGGGCTACACTTTGCTGTTCTCCCGTAGCAAGCAGCTGATCCATTTCACGTCCGCTGCCTGTGTTTGAAACATCGTGTGCAAGAGCAAGCAGGTCATCGGTCATGTTTCCCATCGCCGACACGACAACGGCTACCCTGTGGCCGCTTTCACGTACCTTTTTTACTATTTTTGCCACATGCTTCATTCTTTCAGGGCCTGCTACTGAAGTTCCACCGAATTTAAGAACCGTGAGCGGGAGTTCTGCCCAGTTCATTTATTCAGCCCCCTGACTTTTGCAATCTCATCTTCCAATCCCATGTCTATATCGACTTTAGCTCCCTGAGCGCTTCCATCAAGGACAAAAAACTGTGAGCGGACACCGTGTTCCGTAAATGTACGGCACATTGCCTCAGCAACTTTCTGTGTAGCTCCGTTGACAAGCGCAATGACACTCGGGCCTGAACCGCTTATAGCCACACTTATACACTCGGGTATTTTCTGGACGCTTGAAAAAATTGCTTCTCCTCCGCTGAACAGCTTGCTGCGGTACTGCTGGTGAAGCCTGTCATCCATCCCCCATTTCAGGTAATCCCATTTACCGGTTGCCCATGCAGCAGTAAGAAGAGCCGCCCGTCCGAGGTTGAATACGGCATCCTCAAACGGAACCTGCTTAGGCAATGCTTTCCGTGCATCGGACGTCTTGACTTGTTCGTCAGGGACGGCAACTACGCACAGCACTTCAGGGGGAAGGGCAGGAAGATTCACGTAACGCAGATTTTCTCCGTCCCAGCAGCTTACTACCATTCCGCCAAGATAACACGGCGCAACATTGTCAGGATGCCCTTCAATCAGCGTCATGGCACGCAGCAGCTCCGCCTCGTCATCAGTATGGGATGTCAGGTATTTCGCAATCAGCACACCTGCTACAACAGCCCCTGCAGAACTGCCGAGACCGCGGCAAAGCGGGATTATATTGTGGCACCACATGGAAAACCCTGGGCCTTTCACTCCCCACCGTCTGCATGTATCCTCATAGGCTTTAATCACAAGATTGGCCGCCGGATCCGAAAGCTCACGCGCACCTTCTCCGTGGGCTTCAATCTTGTATTCTCCTTCAGGCAGCAGTTCGGTAACTTTAAATATATTATAAAGAGACACAGCCATGCCGATAGTGTCAAACCCTGAACCTAGGTTTGCACTGGTAGCCGGCACTCTAAGCGTGATAAGAGGACTCAACCCTTCATCACCTCCAGAAGCTCATCAAGGCTGTCGCCGATTTCCACCGGTCTCCCTACCTGGGACATAGCGGTATCAGGATCTTTGAGTCCGTTGCCGGTAAGAACCATCACTACCTTTATGCCTCTGTCAAGTTTTCCCTGTTTTTTCAATTTTACAAGTCCGGCAAGCGGTGCACATGAAGCAGGTTCAGCAAATATGCCTCCTTTTGATGAAAGCAGAAGCTGTGCTGAAAGTATTTCGTCATCAGTAACGGAGACAAATCCACCGTTGGACTGCTCTGCCGCTTCTTTTGCAAGATGTGCGCTTACGGGATTGCCAATACGTATGGCCGTAGCTACAGTTTCAGGGTTTGGACATGGTTTTCCAGTCACCATAGGGGCAGCCCCTTCAGCCTGGAAACCCATCATTCTAGGCAGTGAGTCAATTTTTCCTATTTCCTTGTACTGTTTGTATCCGGCCCAATATGCACTGATGTTACCGGCATTTCCCACCGGTATCGCATGCCAGTCCGGAGCACAGCCAAGAACTTCACAAACTTCCCATGCGCCGCTTCTCTGCCCCCACAAACGGTATGGGTTTACTGAATTGACTATTGCAAACCCTTTTTGCTCCGCGGCTGTTCTGGCCATTTCCAATGCTCTGTCGAAATTGCCGTTAACCGCTATCACTTTTGCACCGTACATCAGGGCCTGCGCCAGTTTTCCCAGTGCAACCTTGCCTGAAGGCAGCAATACATAGCACGGGACCTGTACAGCAGCAGCGTATGCTGCCGCAGATGCCGACGTATTTCCCGTAGATGCACATACAAGTGCCCTGGCTCCGTCCTCAAGTGCCTTTGCAACAGCCATTACCATTCCTCTGTCCTTGAAAGAGCCGGAAGGATTACAACCCTCCAGTTTGCCCCACAGTTCTATATCCAGCATTCTGCTTATTCCGTCAAGATGAACAAGCGGAGTATCACCTTCACCAAGAGTTATAGACGGAGTTTTGTCCGTTACCGGCAGAAGTTTCCCATATTTTTGAATTACGCCCATTACGATTCCTCCTCAATAAAAATAAATTAACAATAAAACGGGCTGTATCTGATACAGTTTCTGCAGACGCATTAATATCACGTTCATACACAAGAATAATATGCTTTAAAGATAAAAAAAGCCGCCTCCCTACAAAGGAGGCGGCATAAATCCGCTGTTCCACTCCAATTCAGCCGGTGCATTACAAAATATAAACACAGACTCTCGTATGTGCTGTAAAGGGCACACCCTGATACCTTATCTGAAACAGCTTCGGCATCCGCTCAGGGGTGGTCTTCAAGAACCAGGCACCCGGGACCTTTCAGCGCCGCTGCAGCGGGATCCCGTCTCTGTCATGCCAAATATTCCTTACTGTCCCCATCATCGCAATTCAAAAAATATAACATTTGTGCGTTTATACTACCTACTGATATAATTGTCAAGTTGCAAATAATTGAAATTGATACAATTCCATTGTTTCCATCATTTTAATTTATTTATTATTACAATTTGATATTTACAGCTATTTCTGTTAGAATGCTCTCCGCAATATATAATACATAAGCATCTATAAATAGGTGGTGTATCGTGATATGGCAACGGCAAAGACAGTAGACGACAAGTTGATGACCCGTGAGGGATACGATAAACTTAAAGCAGAGCTTATTGCACTGCGCGGAGACGGAAGAGCGGAAATAGCGGCAAAGCTTGAAGAAGCACGCGGATTCGGTGACCTCAGCGAAAATGCAGAATATCACGCTGCAAAGGAAGAACAGGAGAAACTTGAGAACCGCGTCCTTTGGCTTGAATATCAGCTAAGCAAGGCTCAGGTAGTGGAAACGGAAGATATTGATACTAACCATGTAAATCTGGGTACTACGGTAACAATAAAGGACCTTGACCTGAAAAAAATCTTACATATACACTTGTTGGAACAGAGGAAGCCGACATTAAAGAAAACAGAATATCGGCAGCAAGCCCTGTTGGCATGGCTGTAATGGGCAAGAAAGCAGAAGAAGAGGTTATAGTTAGGACACCGCGTGGTATCCGTCATCTAAAAATAATGAAAATACGCCTGAAATAACAAACGCAGGGCGTGTTTTTTATTTATTGTCAATATAAATATAAAGAACAGCTTCCTTTAATATAGCGGGAGCTGTTCTTTATATTTATATTTGACTTGAATTGCCCTGGATAAAAGCAGACACCGGGGACATCTGGCAAAAAAATATTTAGTGTTTAATATGTCCTTTGATACTTTCGCATTCAGGCATATTTATCAAATATTCCTTCCGATATTGAACGAAACATCTACCACGCTTTCAAGAAAATCTGTAAACGATATTCCGTATGCTTTGGCAGATTTCGGCACCAGGCTTGTCGCAGTCATTCCTGGTGCGGTATTTGCCTCCAGCGCATATACCTCTCCATCTTCAGTTACACGAAAATCTATCCGGCTGTATGAACGGCATCCCAGGCTTTATGCGCTGCGACAGCAAAACGTCCTATTTTCTCAGTCAGTTCAGGCGAAAATTGTGCAGGACAGATATATTCGGTACAGCCTGACGTATACTTGTTTTTATAGTCGTAGAAACCGCATTTCGGCCTTATGTCTATTGCCGGAAGGGCGATGACTTCTCCGTTTTCTTTTTCCCATACAGGCACAGTTATCTCTCTCCCTGGAATGTATTGTTCCACAAGAGTTTTATCTTCGAATTCATAAGCGCTGAAGGACTCTTTTACTCCATTTTCAAGTTCCTCCATCGTAGCGGCCTGCGTCACTCCTACTGTGCTGCCTCCGCTGTTTGGCTTCACGATAAGACGCCCGAATCTACTAAGCATTTCCGATTCGCGCCCGCCGCATGAAATGCCCTTTTCCAGGATGCAGCCGTACGGGACAGGCACACCGCTAAGAGAGAAAAGAAGTTTTGAAAGCGTCTTGTTCATGCCAAGCATACATGCTTCCGGACCAGATCCGGTATATTTTATACCGAAAGCATCCAGGCACGTCTGGAATATACCGTTCTCGCCCCAGTCACCGTGAAGTGCAATAAAAACACCGTCCGCGCCGAATGAGTCCCACTTTTCAACAAAACTTCGCGGCGATTTTACATCATCCATAATTACGTCGTGTCCGCCATCTTTAAGTGCAGCTGCAACAGCTGCCCCGGAATTAAGTGAAACTTCACGCTCCGGACTCGTTCCGCCACATGCTACTACTATTTTCACTTTCTATCAGATCCCCTTACTATACTAAATTTCCATATATTTTTCAGTTAATTCCCTTATCAGGAACATCTATCGTACCCATGCGCTGATCCTCAGTTATAGACCTGTTGTAAGGTTTTGAACCTACTGATGCATCAGGATATGCCTCTATATAAAAAGTGAGTCCTATGGACAGGCTGTCGTCAGCCCTTTTATCCTTCGCCCAAAGCTGCCATGTCATGCAATGTTTTGTATAGTTAAGCATATAAACTATCTCTGCAAGTTCATTTGATATGTTGTCATAATCTGCCCTTACAGATAAATTCCATTTTTCCCATGAAGCCCCTCCGAACGGCAAAGGGAATGAAACAGTCTGGCAGATATCTTCCCTTTCTTCATACTGATCCCATTCCATCATGGAGGAGCCTTCTACCCATCTCCTGAAATAGTAGCTGTCGAAATTAACTTTACCAATGTTCCACTCAAATCCCAACCAGCCATCAGTGACTTTCTGAGCATCTTCCCCGTTTTCGTAGTCATAATGCGTGTATCGTGCGCCATAATAAGGTTTAATAACTGACGTCCCAGTATCAGGCGCGCCATTCAGCTCTGCGCCCAAAGCAAGTCTTGTGACCCATGGGTTGTCAGTTTCCATGTTGTCCTGATATCGTCCGTATATTCCAAAAACACGGAACCTGCCTCCGTGCGAAGGATCACCGTACCATGGCGAGTAAAAATTGAATTCAGGAGAGCGCCATACATTATAACGGACCTCTTTGCCTGCTTTCATTTCCGTTTTAACAAGTTCTCTCTGGCTTTCATATAAAGAAGCTTTCCAACTTCCGGTTTTTGAGTACGAAATTCCCCATTTAGGCCGCCACAGCGTTTCATCATCATCTTCATTATAAAAACGGTTCGTCTCCGCAAATACATACAGGTCCTGAAGCATTTCCCTCTGATAACGAAGTTTAGCTTCAAAAATACTTTTTGACCAATACATGCCGGCTATGTCCATCTCACCGAAATTACCAAGATCAACAATACCTTTAATACCGGCTCCTACTCCCTTATCTGAATCATAGTCAATAAACGGCATTACGCTCTGACCTGTATGTGAAAGGCCTAATATATAATCGAACGGATATGTGAACACATGAGTTTTTCCAATATAGACCGCCGGCTGTTTTATTATCACTTTTTTACCAGGCACAACGATTATTTTTTTTGAAACAAGCTTATAGTGAGGATTCTCAAAATCGCATGTGGTCGTAGTTACATCAAGCCATTCGGCCACGGTATCATCTTTTGAGAGATTGTCCTTTTTCTTCTTGGCAGTTTGAATGATACCCTGTTTTAAGGCATCTTCAACGGGCATTACCTTCACGTCTTTGCCTTTCAGGTAAAATGCATCCATTTTTCCTGAAACCTGCGTCATAACCCCCCGTTTCGAAGCAAGGTTGTATGTCATATGCTTTCCGGCAAGCTTATTTGATCCTGAAAACAGCGTTATATTATTTCTTGCATCTGAAAAGGCTTCTATCGTTTCATTATTGCTGCTGTATTCCATATAGGGCGCAAAAGGCGCACATCCTCGTTCATTACTTTTACGTTGCCCTCGGCAGTGGCTATCCCCGTATCTTCTGCATAAGTAATTTTATCAGCATCAAGGCTGATTTCCTTAGCCGGCTCCTCTGACCATGCATAAGAAGGGAAAACCAACATCAGTGATAAAAAGACATACACTATTGCGTTTCTGTATGAACCGCTCAAATTGAGGTTATTTGCTCCATGTTACCGTTCCCCCGTTTGTAATACTGCAGATACCTTTTTTTGTCTCATAGCTGCCTTCTGTCCCTTCGATCTTAAGCGGGCCGTCTTTAAATACTATGGCCTTAGAAAAATGCCAGATTTCTTTAGCTGCATCATATTTCACAGCCCCGGCTGAAAAGGTATATTCTTTTTTCTTATCAGCCATTACAGCATTCACTCCATCCATAGTTATATCATTATTATCTCTTGCAAAACTGCTTTTTGATGCGCTTACCTTTGATTTCTTCCCGTTTTTTTCAGCGATCAGTATGTCAAGGGAAACGGCGGATATAACACCGTCCTTATGTTCAAGCCTAGGTGCTACAAGCTTCCAGTGTTTGCCTCCTATGACCCTTTCAACTTCTATATTTTCAACTACAACATCGGGGACCTTTATTTTTCCTGAGTTATCCCCAAGATGCAGATCTCGCCAGAAATAACCAACAAGTACAGCGGACAGAAGTATCGCTGTACTTGCTATGATTTTCTTTCCTGATATTTTTTTTAACTGCACTTAATCAATAAGGCCAATCCTACGGATTGGTTGCAGGCGCTGAGCCCTGTGGCAATTCTACATCCCCGGATTTAACCATTGAGGATATCTGTGATGGAACCTTATATCCCTGTACAGAAGCAGCAGCGTCAGTCTCTACATAAAACATAGAGCCTTCCTTCAGCTGCTTGTCCGTTCCTCTGATAAGAACACCGCTGGCAAGACCGAGAGGACCCAGCAAAACAGCACCTGCAAAGCTTGCTCCGGCAGCTCCTATTGCAGCGCTGTCCGCTTCAGTAGCTTTCTTTGCAGCATCTCCCATAGTGACGGCAACAGAACTTGGTTCAATAACCTCCAAAGCATCAAAACCAATTCCTATTTCTGACGGTCTGCCGAAACTGCGCGGCGGCTTTACTTTTGTAATATGCGCAAAAACACGGCTTCCCTTCGGAGCAACCAATGTCTGATCAATACTATTTCATCAATGAGTTTCAGGACTATTTTGTCATCAACCTTAACATTCCTCACCGTAAGCGTCTGTGCAAGTTCAGTTTTAAGAACAGTCGATGCAGGTATTGTAACCGGCGTCGCAATCACACCTTCGGGAAGAAGTTTGGTCATCAGCCTTTCTATGCGTGAAGCCAGAGCTCCTCCCTGTACTGTACCTTCTGTGATAGCTTCCATTGTGTCAACTCTTTTTGCAAGCGACAGCTCAGGATGCACACTCTGCGTTACCGCCCATTCCGCTACAGAAAGCTTAAATAGCAGTGACGGCTGTGTCGTAGTACCCTTTTCAAGAAAACTGAGCATTGCTGTCTGGCGTTCCGTCAGGCTTCCAGGAAGTTCCCTGCCGAAAACCTCTTTTTCCACGTTGTTCAGCCTCGCAAGCAGGCCGCCGCCCTGAGGAGCGCCATACACTATAGTTTCTATTCTTTCAAGTGTCTGAAAGGCCGGCCCTCCATCTACAGACTGATCTGACGCACTCGCCGGCGCAGCATAAAATGCTGCACATAAAAACAAAACAATAGCCAGTATAAAACTATTTGACTTCATGTAATGCTCCCCCTTTCAATTTTTATGCTTTTGAATTTTGACTGCAGCCGCTATAAAAGCATTAAACAAAGGATGCGGTCTGAAAGGCCTTGACAGGAACTCCGGATGGAACTGGACCCCTATCATCCACGGATGTCCGGACAATTCCATTATTTCTACCTGTCCGCCTGTAGGGCATATTCCAGCGACTTTCATCCCGGCATTCTCAAAAAGTTCAGTATAATCATTATTAAACTCAAATCTATGACGGTGCCTTTCGCTTATCATATCGGTTCCGTATATTGCTTCGGCTTTTGAACCATGCTTTATCTCACACGGATATGCACCAAGCCTTGACGTACCTCCTATGCTTTCAATGTTTTTCTGTTCTTCCATTAGGTGTATTACCGGATTAGGCGTCAGTTCATCCATTTCCAGGCTGTTTGCGCGATCAAGTCCCTAGCACGTCGCGTGCAAATTCGATAACAGCCACCTGCATTCCCAGACAAAGGCCAAAATACGGGACATTATTTTCCCTTGCATACTTCGCAGCAGCGATTTTGCCCTCGACACCCCTCTGTCCGAAACCTCCTGGAACAAGCACTGCATCAGTACAGGAAAGGATGCTGCATGGATCACCAACTTCCAGATCCTCAGCTTCCACAGGCAGTACTTTAACTTTGACTCCGTTTGCTATGCCGGCATGGGCAAGAGCCTCATTAACGCTTAAATACGCATCCTTTATACCTGTATACTTGCCTACCAGCGCAACAGTTATTTCTCCATGCATAGCATCATATTTATCAAGGAAATCATCCCAGTCAGCCATGTCCGGTTCAGGATCAGTAGGCAGTCCAAGTTTTCTTAAAACAAGAGTATCAAATTTTCTGCGCATGCAAAACAGCAGGAATACGGTATATTGAGTCTTCATCTATAGCCTCAATGACACATTCAGGCTGTACACTGCAGAATAACCCTATTTTTTCACGCAGTTCATGTCCGACCGGATACTGCGAACGGCATACTATGACGTCAGGCTGTATGCCTATGCGCCGAAGTTCATTCACGCTGTGCTGGGTAGGCTTTGTTTTCAGTTCTCTTGATGCCGCTATATACGGTACGAGCGTAACATGGCAGTACAGTATATTTTCTCTTCCTATGCGGCCTGCAAGCTGTCTTATGGCTTCAAGATACGGAAGGCCTTCTATATCTCCGACGGTCCCTCCTATTTCAGCTATCACTATATCCTTGTCTTCGCCAACTTTTAGTATCCTGTCCTGTATCTCATTGGTGATATGGGGTATAACCTGAACAGTTGCCCCGTTGTACAGTCCGTCGCGGTTCACGCTGTATAACTGTGGAATAGACCTTGCCTGTAGTACAGCTGTTCTCGCCTGTAATAGGCTCATCAATGAAACGTTCATAATGCCCCAGATCAAGATCTGTCTCCGCACCATCCCATGTCACAAAAACTTCCCCGTGCTGAAAAGGGCTCATTGCCCCGGCATCAACATTTATGTAGGGATCCATCTTCATGATATTTACCTTGAATCCCCTGCGTTTCAGCAAAGTTCCAAGGGAGGCTGCGGTAATTCCTTTTCCAAGGGATGAAACGACTCCGCCGGTAACAAAAATAAACTTCGTCATAAAGAACGCTCCTTTACAATCCTTTATATAAAAATATATGCTTTTATCCTATCTGAGGAACCTCAGCGGATTCATCGGCGTACTGTTTCTCCTTACTTCAAAATGCAGGTGATTGCCAGTGGATCTGCCAGTGCTTCCTACACGCGCTATAAGCTGCCCTCTGCGTATATAGCTGCCTGAACCAACCATAAGGCTGCTGCAATGTCCATAAAGAGTCGTTATGCCTCCTGCATGTGATATTACAACAGTTTTTCCGTATCCGCTCATCCATCCCGCATAAACTACGCGCCCTTCTCCTGCCGAGACTATCCCTCTTCCACGCGGAGCTCTTATATCCAGTCCCGAATGGAAAACCCTCCTGCGCCCGAACGGGCTGCGGCGCCATCCGAACGGACTCGAAATCTGTCCCATCACAGGCCATCTCAGCCGGCCTGAAGAAGTTACCACTACTGTTGCAATAGTCCTCCTTGTAGTTCTTCCAGCCATACGTTTAACACCTGGAGAAGGAGACTCTGCCACAGCTGCAACTTTAGCAGCTCCTGGCAGGAAGAGCTCTTTGCCTGCAACAAGAGGCGTATTTTTATCGATTTGATTTGCAACGTATACAGATTCAACAAAAGAGCCGTATTTATCAGCAAGTTTTTCGACAGTATCGTTTTTGGCAGCTTTAATAAAGATACCGTCCTGGTTAGGTATTCTCAATGTAGTTCCCGGCTTAAGCATATTGATATTGTTCAGTTTATTGGATCCGATTATGGTATCAAGATTGAGGTCAAACTGATTAGCAATAGACCAAAGAGTATCCCCGTCCTTAACAACATATGCTGTTATAGAGAGCGGTTTGCCGCGCTTTTTAAGATCAGCCTCCGCCTTATTCAATTTCATCACATACGCAAGGGTCTGGAGAATATACTCTTTGCTGTCAGGCACATAAAGCACATAATTAGGATCAGGGTTTTCATTGGGCTTAAGGTCATTCGCGCGGCGTATATCTTCTGCAGATATTCCGTATTTTTTGCAACGGACGCTAGCGTATCCCCTGGTTCCAATATAACTTCCTGCCAGTGTATGTCTTCATCAAGCGCATTTTTGTCTTCACTGAGTATAAGCCCGTCACCCCTGGAAAGTATTCCGTAAAGCTTAAGCTCTGCCGTAGTAAGCGAAGGAACGCTGGGCAGCGGGCCTATGCCTATAGGGACTATTTCGGTCCCTTCGCTGGATTCATTTTCAGGGGCGTACATTGATGAAAGATCCGATACATCAACCATTATGAAGCCCCTGTTGTCAACCGTTTTTTCCACTACCGAACGATTATCAAGGCCAATCCAGTACATGCCGGCTCTTTCAGCTGCCATTGAGGCAAAGACTACAGAGGCACTTACGGCAGCCAGAACCAGTATGAGAAAACATATAGTCTTTTTCTTTTTCGAGCTCATTCCAGAAAGTCCACGCATAATCAGCACTCCAAAACATGCCGGATGCCCCTGCTGCCATCCGTTAAAATATCAGATTCAGTTCACCTTTATTGTAGCAAGAAATTCCCTGTTGCTCGCCGTATTGCGCAATTTATCAAGAATAAGGTTCAGTACATCGGACTCATCCATATTTATTATTTTACGGCGAAGACTCCAGATACGCTGTAGATCTTCCTCTGACACAAGCAGTTCCTCTTTGCGCGTTCCTGACTTGGTAATATCAAGAGCCGGGAATATCCTCTGCTCGGAGATCTTGCGCGACAGATGGACTTCCATGTTCCCTGTGCCCTTGAATTCCTCATAGATGACATCATCCATCCTGCTGCCTGTCTCTACAAGCGATGTGCCTATTATCGTAAGGCTGCCGCCGAATTCTATATTGCGCGCTGCACCGAAAAATTTCTTAGGAAAGTATAGCGCAGCCGGGTCCATTCCGCCAGAAAGAGTTCTTCCTGATGGCGGGACAATCAGATTTGATGCTCTGGCCAGTCTGGTTATGGAGTCAAGCAGCAGAACTACGTCTTTTGATACTTCAACCAGCCTCTTGGCCTTCTCAAGAGCAAGCGCTGCAACTCTCATGTGCTCCTCTGCCGGGCGGTCAAAAGTAGAAGCAATTATTTCACCATCAACAGAACGGGCCATATCTGTAACTTCTTCAGGTCTTTCATCAATTAAAAGAACCATCAAAATAACTTCAGGGTGGTTTGTGGTTATGGCATTAGCTATGTTTTTGAGCAGTGTCGTCTTGCCGGCCTTTGGGGGAGATACTATAAGAGCTCTCTGCCCTTTGCCTATCGGCGCAAAAAGATCCACCATACGGGTTGAAATTACTTTTCTGTCAGTTTCAAGATTAAGTTTTTCATCTGGGAAAATTGGGGTGAGTGATTCAAAATGAGGTCTTCTTCTTGCAGCTTCCGGATCCGTAAAGTTTACGTTCTCAACCCTAAGCAGCGCCTCGTAGTGTTCCTGTTCCTTCGGCGGACGGATTATCCCCCATACTACATCCCCGTTTCGAAGGCCAAAGCGGCGTATCTGTGAAGCTGATACATATATGTCATTGTTGCTTGGAAGCAGCCCTGAGGGACGAAGGAAACCGTATCCCTCGGGAAGGCATTCAAGCGTTCCGCCGTTAAATCGATACCCCATAGTTTCAGCCTGTGTTTTAAGTATATCTACGATGAGGTCGTCCTTGCGCCTTGCTGAAATAGACGATACTCCTATCTCCTTAGCTATTTTCCTTAACTCAACCAATGTCTGCTGGCCCAGAAAATTGAAGCCCAGCTTAGGATGTGCGTGCTTATATTTCCCGCTCTGCACATTTTTCTCTTCCGCAACTTTCACCTGAACCGGAATATTTTCAGGCAGTACTTCAGAAGGTGTTTCATATGCTGAATCAGCAGATGGCTCCAACTCTGTCCTGACCCCTGATTCTGCCGGTATTTCAGACACTTCCGGCACACCGTCCGGTTTTTTTTCTTCTGCAACAGCTTCGCCGGATGTGCTTTCTTCAGCAACCTTCTTTTGAGGAACAGTCTCAGTTTTTCTGGTTCTTGTCCTCTTTTTGGGTTCCTCAGCTATCTCTACAGGTGCTTCGGTTACTTCTGTTTCTGTTATCTCTCTCTTTTTCCTTGGCAAATCGCTAGACCTCCCGGTCCTGTGTCATTTTCTTCTTACTACTGCAAATTTAATATCCGCCCAGACCTTAGACGGAGTTGAAACTGTTACACGGTAAGAACCTACAGGCAAAGGCGTGCCTTCTTCCCTTAACAGGTAAAACGCTCTGTCTCCATTTTTTGTCATGATTTTTAAAGGCTCAGATAGAACAAGATCTTTCCCGTAATACCAAGAAACCTCAAGATGGCTGCCTTCACGCGCTGCAGAATACCGCAGCCACAGACATATCTGGCGGGTACCATATTGGATGCTGTTGCTGACATGGAGTGGTTTACGATTAGCATCAAGCTCCTGGCAAATAACAACCTGATCCACACGGAAGAGGCTTCCGAACGGGCCGACTTTCAGACTCCACGTAACCAGCAAAAGCAGGAGAACAACGGCGAAACCAAGGAATATGAGCGGCCTTTTGCCTGATTTGTTTCCAGCAATAAAATTCATTTAAGACCACCAATCCCTATCCGGCTATTTTACCATGAGAAACATAAAAAACAAAATCAACAGGCATATTTCAGCCAAATATTGTGCAGTTTTGAGATTACAGATTCATGTACTGGCAACGGGAATCCGTCCACGGATAATTCCGGCTTCATACTTATGCCATCCACCACGCCAAAGCTTCTCAGCGTTTCAAGCATCGCTCTCTCATCATCATCCCTGTGTCCGCGCCATATCCCCCAAACGTATGACATAGCCGCGACCAGCGCATAGCATCCCCAATTACTTACGTCAACAGGGATTGCAATATCGGTCCTTACTACGGAAAGGCATGTTTTATACTCAGGCAATATACCATAAAGTTCTTGCATAAAATTACCCATGCCGACCTCATTGCCGCCGTCACCGATACCTACCGTAATAATTCCCCTTCTCTCCGATGCAATTGCCAGCCCGTCGATCGAAGGTGTCCAGCATGAGATATCTTTTTTACGCATATTATAATATCTGCCGTCTGCCGCACGTCCGAGCCTCTCCGTAAAATAATAGCCTGAGGAGAGTATGAATCAAGTATCTTGCAGTTTTCAGGAATTTTGACCTTTTCGGGATGGAAACCTATTTCTGAGGCACACGCACTTATAGCATCGATACAAAAGGAATCCGTCCAAATTTCAGTTTCTACGCCCTGTTCGGCAAATGCCCTTGCAATAATAGCCGCTCCTCCTGGACCGTCAGTCTCTGGCGCCTTCGCCGACGGTACAAAAAAGCCTGATACTACAGCAACTCTTGAAATACAGCTTAATTTTTTCACTGCTGCCTGCCAGTATTCAGGCCGGCAAATTCTTGAAACTCCTCTTCCGCCCATATCTGATGCAACTACCGAAATAATTTCGTTAGCATATTCTACCGGAAGATTTTTTATTGCCACGATAAGCTCCTATATGCTCAGCATTTCTACAAGGCGAAGCATTTCCGGATCAAGCGGCCGTTTCTTTTCCCAGGCTTTCTGAAGCGGAGACGCAACTATATTCCCAAATATCCGTCCGACCATCATGCCTTTCTGACCCTCAAGCAAAATATTAACAGCCGCCGCTCCGAGCTTCGAAGCAAGTACTGTGTCAAAACATGACGGAGCTCCGCCGCGCTGTATATGCCCAAGAACAACAATCCGCGGGTCATAATCACTGCGGCCTTTCAGCTTATCGGCCAGATCAGAAGCAGACATTACGCCTTCAGCAAGTATGATCAGTGAGTGAGTTTTTCCGCGTTCTTTTGAATAATGGATTTTTCTCAGTATAGTATCTATATCCACAGGAATCTCAGGAACCAGAACAAATTCGGCTCCGCATGCAACGCCTGTTTCAAGTGCCAGAAAACCGGCATGACGCCCCATTACCTCGACAATAAACATTCTGTCGTGGCTAGAAGCGGTATCACGGAGTTTTCCAATGCAGTCAAGAGCAGTATTGCATGCTGTGTCAAAACCTATAGTACAGTCAGTCCCGTCCATATCATTGTCGATAGTTCCAGGGACACCTACAACTGTTATGCCCCTGTCATGAAGTTCCTTAGCCCCTCTGAACGAACCGTCACCGCCTATAACAACAAGCGCATCTATATCATTTTCCTTCAGCTTCGAGACACCGGCATTTATGCCTTCCGGCTTCATGAATTCCGGACAGCGGGCTGTTCTAAGGATCGTACCTCCATGAAGGAGGATACCGCCAACCGTGCTTCTGGTCATCGGTATAAAATCTCCTTCAAGCAAACCTTCATATCCCCGCCTTATACCAACAACCTCAAGATCATTATAGAGGGCCGTCCGCGTCACCGCCCTTATGGCTGCATTCATTCCAGGAGAATCTCCGCCGCTTGTAAGAACGCCGATTCTGCTTAACATAAAATACCCCCCCTAGACAGGACAATATATTTTTATACGGAAATAAAATTAAACAGCAGTTATTATATCAAAGGCACAGCCGGCAAGTACAGTTAATATCCTGTCATATATTATAAAAAAAACAAATAGTGCTGAGCATTGAATAGTTACGATCTACATAAATTGAAATTAACACTGTTTATTGATTATAAAGTAATCACATAAAAATATCTTAATAAATTAAACAAATAATTATGTTTATAAAATAGCATATTTACTATAATATCGGATCACGGCATTTATATAAGAACATCATCTTCAGCCGTTGCCCGCATCACCCCACGCATCCTGATTCTCAAGAGAGGATATCCTTCTGGACCAAACAGCTGCTCCGACAACAACCCCTCCGGCACGCTCAGCGGCATATCTCGCGGAACGGAGCGTAGCACCGGTAGTATAGACATCATCTACCAAAAAAACTCTCCTGCCTGCTATACACGCCTCTGCAGACATTGCATCCAGCCGCATCGCGGATCTGCCGTGCCTGTTTTTGCCTGTCTGTGTCCCGTTTATGATGTTCCATTTTAAGGCATTGCCGATAACCGGGATACGCCATTCTTCGGAAATACCTTCGGAAAGCTTTTCAGATTGGTTATAGCCTCGGCTGCTGGCCTTATGCAGTGGGACTGGAACAATTATATCAGCTCCAGGGTTAGACAGCCTCCTGCCCATCAGACTTCCCATTGGTACACCCAAACTTCTTGCATTATGATATTTTAATTTTAAAATGAAAGTCCTTGCGTATCCCTCATGCAAAGATGCAGCATAGCATGGGATCGAATCATTACAGCAGACTACACCATAAATTCCTCCGCAGTCAAGGCAAAATGCATAAAGAGAGGGGGCGGAACTTTCAAGGCATCCGCTGCAATGGGACACAGCAAGCCTGCCGCAAACCGGGCAATGTTCCGGCCAAATCAAATGCGCAAACAAGCGCAAATATCTTTTAATCAAATGATTCACTGAAAAATACATCTCAAAGCCTGCAGGATATAGGGTATCCGCAGGCCTTGAGTCTTATATTTATCTGTATTTTTATGCAAATTTCTCGGCGGCAGCCCTTAAAGCTTCCGCCTTATCGGTGCGTTCCCATGCAGGAATCGGATCCAAATCCATACGCCCCATGTGTCCATATGCTGCAATGCGCTTATATTGAGGCTTACGCAGTTCAAGATCTCTTATTATGGCTGCAGGGCGAAAATCAAAGTACTCCCTGAGCAGCTCCGTAATTTTATCATCGGATATCTTGCCTGTACCGAATGTTTCCACCATTATGGATACAGGTTTTGCGACACCTATCGCATACGCAACCTGTATCTGGCAGGCTGATGCCAACCCGGCAGCAACTACATTTTTAGCTGCATAACGGGCCATGTAAGCGCCGGAACGGTCTACCTTGGTAGGGTCTTTCCCTGAAAAAGCACCGCCACCGTGAGGCACTGCACCGCCATATGTGTCTACTATTATTTTACGCCCGGTCAGTCCGCTGTCAGCTTGCGGTCCTCCCATAACAAAACGTCCTGTCGGATTTATAAGAATGCGCGGTTTGGTTTTAACAAGATACTGCGGGATAACTGGTTTGATGACATGTTCTGTTATATCAGCCTCTATCTGTGCATGGTCAACAGACGGATGATGCTGAACACTTATGACAACGGTATCGACCCTGACGGGTTTCCCATCGAGATACTCTACAGTTACCTGGCTCTTGCCGTCGGGACGCAAATACGGAAGCTCCTTTGTCTTACGTACCTCTGCAAGCTTGCGTGTTAGCTTGTGGGCAAGGGATATCGGCAGCGGCATCAGTTCTTCTGTTTCATCACACGCGTATCCTATCATGAGCCCCTGATCACCGGCGCCTATACTGTCGATTTCGTCATCAGAAAGCTCTTTTGCCTCTTTCGCCTTGTCAACTCCAAGCGCAATATCAGGAGACTGCTCATCTATAGCTGTAATGACAGCGCACGTATCACCGTCAAAACCATATTTCGCCCTTGTATAACCAACTTCCTTTACAGTATCTCTAGCTATCTTCGGGATATCCACATAACACGTAGTGCTTATCTCACCGGCAACAACCACAAGACCTGTACTAACCAGAGTCTCGCATGCCACTCTTCCTGTCGGGTCCTGCGCCAGTATCGCATCCAGAACTGCATCAGATATTTGATCTGCGAGTTTGTCAGGGTGCCCTTCCGTTACCGATTCAGACGAAATAAGGTACCTTTCTTTGCTCAATTTCAAACACCTCCGTTTAATATTATTGCGGCCAGTATTTTATCTAAAACCGCAACTTATAATTATATGCATAATGCTTACATATGTACATAACATATGCTTGCAAATATTAAAATACTCAGGAATATTCTATAGGCCTGCGCTGCAGAATAAGCAGTCCGTCCCTCGGTTCAAAATCATGTTTTCCCATAAATTCGATAAGCTCGCTTGTATACGTAACTATCAGCGGAAGCGGCTTTATTGCCGGGTGGTTAAGTGCATACCGCATAAGCTGGGAACCAAGTCCTTTTCCCTGATGGTCTGGGTGCACAAGAATATCCCACATGGATCCCCTGAACACAAAGTCTGTAAGTATTCGGCAGAATGCGACAAGCTTGCCGTTGTATCGAACAGAAAAGCACATACTGGAACCGTCCAGCATTTTATCTATCTGCTCGAGAGAACGGCTTCGGCCCCATCTTGTAAATCTGTAAAGGTCCTGAAGTTCTTCAGGAGTAACTGCAAGCTTACTGTCATAATAGTAATATCCTGCACACTCCAGAGCAGAACTATCTAAGGCTGTCATTGTCAAAAATATCCCCTTCGTTATCATCCTGCACGGCATCCGTTTTTTCTTTTTTATCAAACGGTTTTGCAAGGGCAAGACCGCCGATTATTTTTCGTAGGTCGCCCCTTCTGGCATCTTTGCTTATCGCTATTTCCATTACTTGGCCTGCCCCGCAGTGGGGACATGTCCATACAGCCCTGGCAAGTCCATCAGCATCAGGGGATCCGGCAACCACTTCAACTTCTCCGCATTTTTGGCATGCAACTATAAGCATTAGACATACTCTCTCATTTCAACATAAATTTTACACGTACCGGGCCTTCGGTATAAATATCTTCGGCAGCAACAATATTAAGTTTTATATTTGTCTTGCTGTCAGCAATCTTTTCTATAGCATCCATAAATTCGGCTGTATCCATCGAGCCGACATTGCCGCTCAGCGGATCTCTTAGAACGCCTTCCTTTGCTGCGACGGCATTAACATCTCTCAGCAGCCGCAGCAAAAGATCCTCTACCTGCTGGCGGCTCTCTCCTGAAGTAAAATCCTTTTCCGCTAAAACGTCTTTTGCTTTGAATATAAGTCTGGTGTCGTATACCGTGATCTCAGCATCCACAGGCTCGCCTTCTATTGCATTGGCAAGAGCCGTGAGGCGCAAAAGGTAACGCCCTTTTTTTCTCAAGACCTGTTTTTCCGCTATTTCCAATGACTCCTTATCAATAGCAGGTTTTTTTATAAATTCCGGTTTTGTGCCCAGACGGTATGCTAAAAGAGCCTGAGATTCTTCTGAGAGTCTTTCTACAGCCTGATTGAACTGCATTTTTGTTATTCCAGTGTCAGTAATAAGAACCTGCGCCAGCCTTTCACCGGTCAGCGCTGCTATCCTTCCTTCCCTCAGCATCTGTATTCCAGCTTTAAGATTATCAGATTCCGTCTTAAGTTCTTTAACAGACTCTTCAAGCTTTCTGCTTTCCTGTTCCAGTTTTGCATTTTTTTTCTGGAGCTCAGCCTGTTCTATCTCTGTTTTACCTTTTATTTTTTTCATTTCAGCAAGCATTATGTTGGCTTCATTAAGATTCTTTGTTCCAGCAGCCAATCTTTTTTCTACCGTCTTAAGTTCCTCCTGCTTGTCAAGAAGAGCTCCTTTGCTCTGAAAAAGCTCGATCTCCATTTCCTGAAGATCTGTCCTGTTGTTCTGAAGCTCTGCTGTAAGATTGGTTATCTGGTTTTGTACATAATTCATGCTGAAAATTGCTGTACGCACTGTTTCCGACGTAAGGCTTATTACAAAAAGGGTTGCAAACGCAATACCTATACCTGTAATTACAGATATTATCCTTGATGTATATTTAGGCCGCAGTTTAAGGAACGTTATTCGTTTTTTCCCAAGCTTCATGCCAACTATATCGCCGACCCAAGCAACAACGGCACTTACAATAAGCAATGAGCCAAGCAGGACCCAGTTGATCTCGTTAAAAAGCTCGAACAATTATTGCGCCCCCTTTAGGCACGGCATATATACTTCAAGAAAATACCACAGATACATTTTTTTTAACAGGCTAAAATACCTGCTCCTTAACCTTTTAATATTATTAAACCACAAAAACGCATTTCCGATATATCAGTTGTAAAAAATAAAGGAAGCCCGGACATAAACAGGGCTTCCTTTGATATGCTTAAATACAATGATTTTTTCTGTAAAACAGGAGTTACTTCTTGAATACAGCCTTTGCAGCGGAACGTGAAATTTCGATTCCCTTCTGTATATCCTCAATCGGAACATTGAGTGCCGGGCGGAAACGTATAGTGTTGCTTCCGCATCCAAGTATAAGCATATGATTTGCATGGCATTCCTTAAGGAATTTATCACGAAGCTCAGGGGTGCAGATATCGTAAGCGCACATAAGCCCTTTGCCGCGCACGTTTGAAATGAATTCGGGGAACTCTGCTTCAAGTTCTTTAAGACCGTTGTAAAGTGCCGGACCAGCTTTTTTGCTGACATAGTCGAGTATTTTTTCTTCTTCGTATATTTCAAGATATTTCTGGGCACGAACCATATCTACCACAGTACCGCCCCATGTTGAGTTGATGCGGCTTGAAACCGAGAAGCAGTTGTCTTTGACCTCGTCGACACGCGGACCGGCAATCAGACCGCATACCTGAGCCTTTTTACCGAACGAGAAAACGTCAGGCTGCACAGGTGCATGATACTGCCATGCCCACATTTTACCTGTGATTCCCATTCCGCACTGAACTTCATCAAAGATAAGAAGTATTTCAGCCTCATCACAAATCTGACGGAGCTGCTGGAAGAACTCTGTACGGAAATGGTTATCGCCGCCTTCACCCTGGATTGTCTCAATAATAATTGCGGCTATTCCATTCGGATCATCCATAATCGCTTTTTTGATCTGCTTGATTGACTGGGCCTCAAGCCACTGGATCTCTCCGAGATGTTTTTCGACAGGGAAAGTTATTTTCGGATTTATAACACGCGGCCAATCAGTAAACTTTGCAAAGCGCTGATGTTTGTTCGGGTCATGTGTGTTAGTTGTTGAAAGCGTATAGCCGCTGCGGCCGTGGAATGCTTCGTTGAAGTGGAGTATTTTAGTTCCTTTTTTCCCGTCGTATGCCTCGCCTTTTGTAATCTTGCCGGCTGCAAGAAGCTTGCTTACTTTCCAGTCCATTGCAACCTTGAATGTGTTCTCAACAGCAAGCGTGCCATAATCGATGAGGAACAGATGCTCAAATCCCTTAGGCATGGCAACATTACTGAAAGTATTTACAAATTCAGCCATTTCAGTTGTGTATATGTCAGAGCTTGCAACTTTGTTGATCGCTGCGCGGAAAATCTTTTCTTTAAACTCAGGAGTCGCAAGTTTGGGGTGGTTCATGCCAAACGGGGCTGATGCGAAGAAAGTATAGAAGTCCAGCCATTTTACACCTGTTGATGCATCGACAACATGGCTTCCCTCGGACTTTTCCATGTCGATGACAATATCAAAGCCGTCACGGAGCATAACTTTTGCTATCGTTGAAAAAACCTTATCAGGAGCTACTGCATATTTTGATGCCATTTTGATTACCTCCTTGGATTTTTGTACTTATTTATTAGAATGGTTCATTATCGCAACTTTCACTATATTAGTTTAGCCATGAGTATCAACAAAATCAAGTATTAATTTCCAGAAAAAGGCCAACAATTAAAACATTAATATTTTATCTCAAAAACCAATAAAACCTGTTTATCAGAATATTCTCTATATATATTTATCAAAGAAACAATTTTTGCCAATGCAGAAGCATATTTATCGAACACATTAACAATTTATCTTTTTATGGTTAATTATGTTTTATTATAATTCCATATATTATCTGAATATTCCAAAATAATATATTTTGCATCGATCATTGATATATATTTAACGCCTGTCTGTTAATATTACACATTCAGTAAATTGCATTACAATTTAAGTTCCATTTTGTGCATAATAAATGTCTATGAAAAGAATCTGACTTTATTGGAATGCAAAGCGAAAATCATATAAATACGTGTTTAACGCTGCGTGGACACCTGTTTCAATTTTATTGTGTAAAAAAAATAAAATACACATATTTTTAGACCAGTGCACATATTTACCTGATTAAGAATAAAAAGTTCATATCATACATATGTATGACATGAACCTCTCAGCTAATCATGAGCTGCAATGAGCATGCACTTAAGACTTAAGGTATCTGAAGATTTGTTTTATCTCCACCTGTACCCGCGTCTTGATGCCGAATAGACAGCGCCGGTTTCTTTTAGTTTGTCAAGCGATTCAAGTGCTATTCCTGTGCCGAGCGCCACACACTCGGCAGCAGATTCTGCAACGACTGCGTTTATTTCCGTCTCTTCTATTATAAGGTCAGCAAGCCCGCGCAAATAGGCCCCGCCTCCGGTCAGTATAATTCCTCTGTCTATGACATCAGCGGCAAGTTCCGGCGGTGTTTTTTCGAGAACTCTCTTTATGCCGGCAATTATAGAGAGGACAGGATCTTCTATTGCACGCGCTATATCCACGCTGCTTACCGTTATTTGTCTCGGGAGCCCCTGGACCAGATCCCCGCCCCTGATTTCCATGGTCTTTTCTTCCGGGAATGCCGTAGTAACACATGCCCCTATAGTTTTTTTAACCTCTTCAGCAGTCTGTTCCCCAATAGCCAAGTTATACTGTCTGCGCATATATCTTACGATTGCTTCATCAAACTTGTCTCCGCCGACACGCAGCGACTCAAATACCACAAGACCGCCAAGCGATGCTATTGCAATATCAGTCGTTCCTCCGCCTATATCAACCACCATATTTCCAACTGGCGCACCGACAGGCATATTTGCACCAATAGCTGCAGCCATAGGTTCCTCTATAAGGTAAGCTTCCTTTGCCCCGACCTCAAGAGCTGCTTCAAGGACCGCACGGCGTTCAACATCTGTTGCCCCTGCGGGAACGCCAATCATAACCCTGTGGCGCACGATACGCTCCATTCCGGATGTAACTTTTTTTATAAATTCCCTGAGCATGACCTCGGTCATTGTATAATCTGCAATAACCCCGTCTCTGAGAGGGCGTATAGCAACAACATTTCCCGGGGTCCTGCCTATCATAACCTTGGCGTCCTCACCTACGGAAAGTATTTTACCTGTATTTTGATCAAGGGCTACAACGGACGGTTCCCTCAGCACTACCCCTTTGCCTTTAATAAACACAATAACAGTAGCTGTTCCAAGATCTATACCTATATCCCTGCTCCACAAATCAGTCAACCTCCCAAACTGCAGAAAGGCACCCCGTAACAGGACACCTCAATTATGTATCCGACTATTTTACATCAAAGAAGATTTTCATGTGAATTCCATAAAGACATCTCATAGCTTATCCTCCATAAAAACAGACCAGATGGAGGGAATGTTCGCCCGCCGGATGTCCTGCTATTGCATTTATCAAAAAGTTCCCTGATCCACTCAGGTTTTTTTTCTCTCTTTGCGACAAGCTCAAGGTCTCCTAATATTACCCTCACCATATTTGTCAGGAAACCATCCCCTTTTACACGAAGATACAAAAGGTTCCCCTTCCGTCTGAGCTTAATACTGTAAATCGTTCTGACAGCATTTACAGGAAGACAAGACGCACGGCAGAAATTACCGAAATAATGTTCACCCTCAAGATAGCTGCATGCTTTTTCTGCAAGGTCCCAATCGTAATTTCTCCCTTTCAGCCAATGTGTAAATGGGATAACGTGGGGATATATTGTACTCCCCGTCCAGATAAAATATATATATTCACGGCTTACTGCATCGTATCTGGCATTGAAATCAGACCTGGCCTCCGCAACCCTGATAACAGAAACGCCTTCAGGCAGATTGGCGTTCATGGCCAGAAGCAGAGTTCTCTCATCCCACTTTTTACTCATCTCGAAACTGCAAACCTGCCCTTTTGCATGGACACCGGCGTCAGTCCTGCCTGCACCTGTAACCTTCACGTGCGCGCCGTCAAGAACTGAAAGAGCCGTTTCAATTGCAAGCTGAACAGTCGGTTTTTCAGGCTGTATCTGCCATCCGAAGAAAAACGCACCGTTATAGCTTACCTCTGCAGCATACCTTACCATATAAATATTACCATCCTATTTTGTCCAGGGTAAATAAGACGATTACGAACAAGATGAATATAACAAAAAAAACATTCTCATTGTATCCCCATTTCAGCGGATACATACGTACCCTCCCTTTTCCGCCGCGGTAACATCTTGATTCCATTGCAGAAGCCAAGGTATCCGCACGTTTGAAAACCAGCACGAAAAGCGGTATGAGTACAGGAATATAAGCTTTAGCTCTGGCTGCTATGCCGCCTGTGTCAAAATTTGCTCCGCGCGATAGCTGTGCATTCATGATCCTCTCTGTTTCTTCAAAAAACGTCGGGATAAATCTAAGTGCTATTGTCATCATCATAGCTATCTCATGGGCAGGAAAACCAAATGCCGCAAACGGTTTCATCATGCATTCCAAACCATCGGACAGCTCAGACGGGCTTGTAGTCAGAGTCAGCAGCCCGGCATAAAGGACAAGCAGATATAAGCGCAGTCCGACACGCAACGCCGCAACTGCCCCTTCGCCCGTTGCAGCAAGCGGGCCTATTTTTAAAAGGACAGTACTTCCGCCGGTCCAGAACAAATGCAGGAATGATGTAAATATTATAAGGACAAGAATAGGTTTTGCAGAACGCAGGACGGCATATACCGGAAGTTTTGATATAAAAATAACAAATGGAAGCATAACACACCATGCAATAAGTGCAGGGAAGCTGCTGCTCATAAAAATAGCAGCCATCGCAAGCACTGTGACAAATATTTTGGACCTCGGGTCCAATTTATGAAGCACTGAGTCGGCAGGCACGTACTGTCCTGGAACAATACCATTAAAAAGCAACTCTGCGGCCCTCTGTAATCATTTTTAAAAGTTGTGTTGGTTCCCAGGTTATGCCGCTCACCATTCCGGCCTTCATGAGTTCAGATGAAAGAGCCAGCACCTCCGGCAGTACAAGTCCGTCAATATATTTTTCACAGAGCATTTCAGCTGTTTCTGACGGAGTACCGAAAGCTGCTACAGAACCTTCTGCAAGAACAAGTATTTTAGTGCTTATTCTGAGTGCAAGTTCAAGATCATGGGTTACATGTATTACACCCTTAGCCTTTGCTGCCCTTTCATTGAGCAGTGAAACAAGTTCCCTTATCCCAGCTGCATCCAGACCTGCAGTTGGCTCGTCAAGCACAAGATATTCAGGGTCTGACGCAAGGACTGAAGCAATTGCCACGCGCCTTTTCTGTCCGCCTGAAAGAGAGAACGGATTGCTTCTTAGAAGTGATCTGTCAAGTCCTATTGAATCCATGGCGTCAAAAACCATTTTATCAAGTTCTCTGCCGCTGTACCCCCAGTTAATCGGGCCAAATGATATTTCATCACTTACAGTTTCGGCAAAAATCTGCTGTTCAGGATACTGGAAGACCAAACCTACGCTTTTGCGTATTTTTCTAAGATCTGACGGCACCTTGCGTACAGAAAGCCCGTCAACTGTAATTTTTCCTGACTGCGGGAGTATAAGTCCGTTGAGATGCTGAACCAGCGTAGACTTCCCAGATCCAGTATGTCCGACTATAGAGAGTATCTCTCCACGCTCTGCTGTGAATGAAACATTCCGTAAAGCAGTTGTTTCTGTAGGCATACCGGCGTTGTATGTAAAACTGAGATCATTGACGATTATCGGCATAATTCTTTCATTATACTCCGGGCATCTGCGTTGGTTGACTCATGTATTAGTTTTAATTTTACCAGCTCGTCCCTTAAAATAGATATCGAAGGTTTCTCAAGATTGATTTTTCCCAGGGTATCGCATGACTGGGAAAGAAATTCCTGAGCACCTCCCTGCCACGTTATTTTACCATCTGTGAGAAATATTACTCTGTCTGCATCGGAAATTTCATCAAGGCTATGCGTAACCTGAACAATAGTAGTTCCTTTCTCATGCTCAGCTTTCACGAGGCTGAGAAAATCCCTTCTGGAGGCCGGGTCCAGCATCGACATAGCTTCATCGAGCAGCAGGCACTTAGGGGTTATCGCAAGGACGCCTGCAAGTGCAAGTCTTTGCTTCTGTCCGCCAGAAAGAGAAGAAACAGGAGATTTTCTTTTTTCCCAAAGCCCCGTAATGATGAGTGCGTTTTTAACCCGCTCCCGGATCTCGGCAGACGGCAGTCCTAGGTTCTCAGGACCAAATGCAGTATCCTCTTCAACAACTGACGCAACTATCTGGTCTTCCGGGTTTTGAAATACAAGAGCAACTTTTGCGTGGATGTTAACTGGGGCATCGGTTTCCGTTGTATCCTGCCCGTCTACCAAACAAATGCCCTGCGTTGGCACCAGCAGGGCGTTTAGTAGTTTGAGCAATGTTGACTTGCCGGACCCGTTAGGGCCAAGAACAGCAATCCACTCTCCGGCGCGGATTTCCAGATCCAAGCCGCAAAGAGATTTCTTTACAGATTCCGGATACCGGTATTCCGCACCGTTGAGAGAAATTTGTATTCCAAAATTCATTCAGCTAGTCGACCAGCTGAATAACCGCCATCTGAGAGGCGTCGCCTACACGTGTACCCAGCTTGACTATTCTTGTGTAGCCGCCATTGCGATTTACATATTTCGGGCCAAGTACATCAAAAAGTTTTGTAACAGCCTCTTTATGGGGCAAACGTGCTATGACAAGACGACGATCATTTAGGTCGCCTGATTTCGCCTTTGTAATAAGCTTTTCGGCTACTCTGCGAACTTCTTTTGCCCTCGTCGCCGTAGTCACAATGCTGCCCTCAATGAAGAGACTGGCGGCCATATTTCCAAGCATGGCCCACCTATGGGAGCTGCAGCGTCCCAACCGCCTAGTTGTAACGCGGTGCCTCATTTATTTCTCCTCCTTTTGTTTCTGCTCATTCATGTCGCAATAATCATCAAGCGGTGTCGTTATATCACCGCAAAGATGCAGGTCAAATTTAGCCAGCTTTTCCTCAATCTCTCTAAGAGATATTTTGCCAAGGTTGCGAATCTTCAGAAGGTCATCCCTTGTTCTTGAAACAAGCTCGCCAATCATGTGAACTCCGCCGCGAAGCAGACAATTTTCACTGCGCACTGACAGTTCAAGATCACGTACCGGTCTTGAGTAGATTGAGTTCTCGCCCATGGTGAACCCTGTTATTGCGGCTTGTTTATCGAAAGGAGCCACTCCGGCAAGCGTCTTTGTGTTTTCTTCACCCTTGATTATCTCATCAAGTGCACTGCTTCCCGGCCCGGCAAGGGAATCAACCAAAGAGGCATAATACCCCTTCAGTATGCGGCTTGCCTGAATTACAGCAGCCTCCGGAGAGACTACGCCGTTCGTCCATATTTCAAGCGTAAGACTGTCATAGTCTGTGCGCTGTCCCATGCGCTTATCCTGGATATCATACTTCACTCTTTTAACCGGCGAATAAAGCGCGTCTACCTGGAGAGCATCAACAGGAAGATAGGACGCTCTTGGACGGTCTATTGGAGCATAGCTGGTTCCTGTCCCAACATAAAGATCCATAATGATATTGCCATTTTCTTCTATAGTACAGATGTATGCTTCGGGGTCAGGGAATTCAACCTCGCTGTCAGGCTCAATATCAGCTGCAGTTACAACTTTAGGACCATTAACTTCAAGATGAAGCGTCCTTACCGCTGATGAATGACAACGGACAGGTATGTGCTTAAGGTTTACCAAAAGCTCAATCACATCCTCTTTGACACCAGGGACTGTGCTGAACTCATGGAGGACCCCCTCTATACGCACCGCAACAACTGCAGCACCACTAATGGAAGACAGCAACACTCTGCGGAGTGAGTTCCCGAGTGTTACCCCATATCCTCTTTCAAGAGGCTCTATGGTAATCTTACCGTACGACGGGGTGGATTCCTGTACTATGATCTCGTGGCGATCATGCTCCATATTCTCCCCCACCTTTCGTCTCCCTAACGGGCATAGAATTCAACAACAAGCTGTTCATTTACAGGAACTTCGATCTGTTCACGCACCGGTAAAGTAAGAACAGTTCCTGTCATCGCTTCTGCCTTAAAGTCAAGCCATGCCGGAATGCTGCGTGCTGCCGCCGCTTCAGCATTATCTTTCAGAACAACGATGCCTCTGCTTCTCTCGGCAACGGCAATCACATCCCCTGGGTTAAGCAAGGCACTGGGAATGTCCAGCTTGCGTCCGTTAACAGTGAAATGACCATGAGCCACCAGCTGACGAGCCTGGTTACGGCTTATACCGAAACCAAGACGATAGACAACATTGTCAAGCCTGCGTTCAAGAAGCTGAAGGAAGTTATGGCCTGACTGCCCTGACAATTTAGTAGCTTTTTCATAAATCGTGCTGAACTGCGTTTCATTGAGACAATAAAAGCGGCGAAGCTTCTGTTTCTCTCTCAGACGAAGTCCGTATTCACTCATTTTTCCACGCCGTGTACCATGCTGGCCCGGCTTGGAATTCCGCTTGTTAAGACCGCACTTTTCCATATAGCAGCGGTCTCCTTTTAGAAAGAGCTTCGTACCCTCTGCGCGGCAAAGCCTGCATACAGGTCCTGTGTATCTGCTCATGCCTGTCAGTTACCTCCTTTATTGCCTACACGCGGCGCCGCTTCGGTGGGCGGCATCCGTTGTGCGGGATCGGGGTTGCGTCACGAATTACATTCACCTGGAGGCCAGCTGCCTGAAGCGAACGGATAGCCGATTCACGTCCCGGCCCCGGACCTTTGACTACAACGTCGATCTCTACAACACCATGATCCTGTGCAACTTTGGCTGCCTGAGCGGCAGACATCTGTGCTGCATAAGGAGTTGATTTGCGTGCACCTTTAAAACCTACGTTGCCTCCTGAAGCCCATGAAAGAGCATTGCCCTGTTTGTCTGTAAGCGTCACGATTGTGTTGTTGAATGTGGAGAAAATATGCGCAACACCATAGCTTACGTTCTTTCTTTCCTTGCGTTTACGAGTACGCTGTACGCGTTTGGCCACCTTTTGTTCCCTCCCTGGTTAAGCCCTTACTTCGTGGCTTTCTTTTTGCCGGCAACTGCCCTCTTGGGACCTTTGCGTGTTCGGGCGTTTGTTTTGGTCCTCTGACCACGGACAGGGAGTCCCTGACGATGTCTTAGACCGCGGTAGCAACCTATATCCATGAGACGCTTAATATTCATTGCTATCTCACGACGAAGGTCACCTTCCACCTTATGGTTGTTTTCAAGCTCTGCACGAAGCTTCTGCTCTTCCTCTTCTGACAGATCCTTTACCCTTGTGTCAGGGTTGATTCCTGTTGTCGAAATAATGTGTTTTGCCACTGCCGGTCCTATACCAAATATATAGGTAAGGGCTATTTCAATTCTTTTTTCACGCGGCAGGTCAACACCGGCTATACGAGCCATCCTGCTACCTCCTTGCTCCCTGACGCTGTTTGTGACGCGGATTCCTGCTGCAGATCACGCGGACAACGCCATGGCGTTTGATAATTCTGCAATATTCACAAATTGGTTTGACCGACGGTCTTACTTTCATTAATGCAGACCTCCTATGGTTGATTACTTATATCTGTATGTTATCCGCCCACGAGTAAGATCGTAGGGCGAAAGCTGCAATAGTACACGATCGCCTGGAAGAATCCTTATAAAATGCATGCGCATTTTCCCGGAGACGTGAGCCAGTATCTTGTGTCCATTTTCCAGTTCTACCCGGAACATGGCGTTGGGCAGCGGCTCAACTACCTTGCCTTTTACCTCAATAAATTCCTCTTTGGCCATGCAGTAGCCTCAACCTCCCTGTTTGCAAGATGTGTCGCTGTTATTCAGAACCGCGGTAATCTTCTGCATCAACCAGCCGTTGTCCAGAGGTTTCCCGCCAGCAACACGCCCGGCCACATCTTCAAGATTCATCAGCGTTCTTTGAAGGTGTATCATATTTTTTTTCTTAGGCTTATTAACAGGGTATCTCGCTCCATCTGTGATCAAAATTCTTGATTCACCTGATTCACCTTCCGTGCCTACTACAACAAACGATGTTCCTGTGTGTTTTCCGCGGCGGACGATAACGACATCGCCCACTTTGAAACCATGGCCGGCAGGGGTCACTCCCATGGGGTAAGTATCTCCGCACCGTCATCAGTCACCAGAAGCGTATGCTCGAAATGAGCAGCATCGCCTCCGTCAGCAGTAACAACAGTCCACTGATCCATAAGGTTTTTGACTTCCTCTGCACCAGACATTACCATGGGTTCAACACAGATTGTCATACCAGGCCTTAATGTAACACCGCTGCCCGGCGTACCGTAATTAGGCACCTGCGGTGCTTCATGCAGCCTGCGCCCTATTCCGTGACCGGCATAATCTCTTACGAGACCGAACCCTGACGGAATAACGATTTTTTCAATCGCGTATCCTATATCTCCGATTGTTGCTCCTGATCTGACGGCCCTGATTCCTACATGCAGTGATTCAAAGGTTATATCGAGCAGCCGCTGTCGATTCTCACTTATTTACCAACTGCAAATGTGCAGGCCGCATCTCCGTAGTAACCGTCAATGGATGCCCCGGTATCAATACTTATGATATCGCCTTCCTGAAGTATCCTTCCTCTTGAAGGTATTCCATGCACGATTTCATCATTTACTGAAGCACATATCGTACCGGGAAAAGGAACAGGCACCCATGGAACTTTATATCCTTTAAACGCAGGTTTTGCCCCTTCTTTGTTTACAAGGTTCTCTGCCGCCTCATCAAGGGTAAGCGTATCAATCCCCGGCCTTACCATATCTCTCATTAATTTGAGGATATCCGCTACTATGCGGCCTGCATGGCGCATTTTCTCGAGATCCCTGCTATTTTTAAAGGTTATCATTAATTTCCGGCCTTCCTGTTTTCAAGCAGCTTAAGTACAGCATCTTTTCCACAAGTAGCATCCACTGTCATAAGCACACCTTTATTACGGTAATATTCAATAAGAGGTGCTGTCTGTTCATGGAATACTGCCAGCCTTCTGCGTATAACGGTTTCTTTGTCGTCATCCCGCTGTACGACTTCTCCTCCGCACTTATCGCATATCCCGTCAACCTTTGATGGTTTCATAAGCGTGTTGTAAATTTCACCGCATGACCGGCAGACACGCCTTGTTGTGAGCCTCTTGATGACGATTTCATCATCCACATCAAGCTCAACAACAGCATCAAGCGCTATTCCAAGCTTATCAAGCAATTTGTCAAGCGCTTCGGCCTGAGGGTTAGTCCTTGGAAAACCATCAAGCAGGAATCCATCTTTACAATCAGCTTCCTGCAGACGGCCCTCCATCATAGCAACTATTATTTCATCAGGAACAAGCTTCCTGCATCCATATAATTCTTCGCATTTTTTCCAAGCTCGGTCCCGGCCTTTACATTGGCTCTCAGGATATCACCCGTCGATATATGAGCCAGCGGATATTTGTTTTTAATGCTTTCAGCCTGAGTGCCCTTGCCTGCGCCAGGTGCACCGATAAGAATTATTCTCATATCAGCATGCTCTCCTTGCTACAGTTTTAGAAGTCCGCCGGCTTTTCCGCCACGGCGCTTCAGTATTCCTTCATAATGACGCATTAACAGCTGACCTTCAATTTGGTGCACTGTATCCAATGCTACACCTACCACTATTATTACGGCAGTGCCTCCAAAATAGAACGTATTGATATTCATCAGCCCTGTCATTATAGTCGGTACAACTGCAATAACAGCAAGTGCAACCGCGCCGCCAAGCGTGATACGTCCCATTACTTTTTCGATGTAATCGGAAGTAGGCTTGCCCGGACGGATACCAAGAATGAATCCTCCGTTTTTCTTCATATTTGTCGACACATCCTCAGGTTTGAAAACCACGGCTGTATAGAAAAATGAGAAGAATATTATCATCGCTACATAGAGCACTATGTACACCGGACTTGACGGACTGAATGCCTTCTGCACCGTCTGGGCCAGATCACTCTTGAAAAACCCTGCTATTGTGTATGGGAACAGCAGCACTGAGGAAGCAAATATTATAGGTATTACTCCGGCCGTATTTACCCGCAGCGGAATAAATGTGCTTTGTCCTCCATACATTTTATTTCCTACCATACGTTTTGCATACTGGACAGGAAGCCTGCGCTGGCCCTCCTGCAATATCACGCATCCGGCCACAACCGCTATCATTATCACCAGCGCAAGCAGCAGGACAAGCACATTCATTTCACCAAGACGCAGAAGCGTAAAGGTACGGGCTATGGCATCAGGAATTCTGGCAAACTATACCCGCAAAAATGAGCATTGAAATCCCATTTCCTATGCCGTGGTCGGACATTACCTCACCGAGCCACATAACTGCTACAGCACCAGTAGTAAGGGTAAGTACAACAAAC
>Ga0268359_10522_pt1 | contig 47839 bp, 46 predicted proteins | sample BioMet11_FD_194416 | JGI IMG/M metagenome (GOLD analysis project Ga0268359, IMG submission 194416) | Sewage microbial communities from Oakland, California, United States - Biofuel 11 (PacBio Assembly) | ecosystem: Engineered > Wastewater > Sewage > Unclassified | place: USA: California | collected...
CTTTCAGTAGCTGTAAACCTGCTTGGAGCGTTCATACATTCACTCAGGCTCCAGTATGTTGAATTTTTCGTAAATTCTATGACGCAAACGGCAGGGATTTCACCCCGCTGCGTAATTCGACCATGTTCGCGCGGCTTGAAGAGGATTCAGCAGCGCAATAGCGAATGCCGTCAGGTTCAGTCGAAATATAAAAAGCTGAAACATATTAACTTGAGGAGGTTATATTTCATAATGGAAACAATGCTTGCAACAATTTCTGAACAGCTTGGTCCTATGCTTGTCATACTTGGTGCAGCCCTTGCAGTTGGTTTCGCAGGGTCAGGTTCCGCATGGGGAATCGGTATTGCCAATGAAGCTGCAGCCGGTATCATGACAGAAGATCCAAAGAATTCGGTTATGCCCTTGTCCTTCTTGCATTGCCTGGCACCCAGGGAATATACGGACTGCTGGTAGCCGTTCTGGCCCTTCAAAAGGCAGGACTGCTCGGTGCCGGCGGGGTAGCTCTCACTGTATGGCAGGGTCTTGGTATTGGCTTTGCTTGTCTTCCTGTTGCAATAGTCGGCTTCTATTCGGCAATCTGGCAAGGAAAATCATCTGCCGCATCAATATTAATGATTTCCAAACGTCCGGAACAGATAGGTAAAGCTGTTATTCTCCCTGCAATGTGTGAAACTTATGCAGTTTTCGGTCTTCTGGTGAGTATATTGATGCTCAACGGAATCAAACTTTAGCAAAGAACGGGGAGAAGACCATGTCTTTGGCCCAAATTACAGAAAAAATCAGAAGCGATGCCCAAAATGAAGCTGATGAGATACTTGCGAAAGCAAAGGCTCAGTCTGAAGCCATAAAAGAGAAAGCGGAGGAAGAAAAAGAAACGATAACATCGTCGTTTGATCTTCGTTTTCAGAGAGAACGCCCTGAGATTTTCCGCCGCAGAGAGATCGTTGCTAATCTCGATATTAGTAAAATGATGCTCCAATCGAGGCGTAATCTTATCAGCAACGTTTTTGCCGAATCCCTTAAAAAAATGAAGGAACTTGAACGTACCGAATATATTAGTCTGTGCGAGGCCTTGCTTAATTGCGCTGTTGCCACGAAAAATGAACAGATCGAAGTCGGCAGCGGAGAAAAGTTCCTTGATAATGACTGGCTTGTGGCATATAACGAAAAACATGGTACTAAGCTTGTTTTTTCGCAGGTGAAGCCTGATATTGCAGGCGGATTTATTCTTACAAGGGGAAAAATCAGCATTAACTGCTCCTGGGACATGCTTATACAGATAGCTCAGGAAAAACAGGAATCTGACGTGGTAAAGCGTTTGTTCCCTGTAGCGGAATAAGGGAGGTGCTCTGATGTCCCGTCAAGAGGCATATGGTTATGCTGTTGCGCGAATACGCGCAATGGAGCACCGTCTTCTTGATGCCGGTGTTCTGCAGAGGATGATAGATGCTGAAGATCCGGCATCGGTACTGAAGATACTTGGAGAGACATCTTATGTTTCGGCATTGACGTCCCAGTCCTGCGAATTAAATTTCGACAAGGTGCTGGAATCAGACCTGCACGGGATATATAACGAAATCCGTACATTCGTGCCGGATAAAGGGCTTGTTGACCTGATGTGTCTCCAGTATGACTTTCATAATGTGAAAGTCCTGATAAAGAGCATATTCAATGTAAAGACCGGCGGTAAAAAGAGATGGGACCTGCTGACTTCACTTGGCTCTTATCCGCTGGACGATATGATCGCGAACATCGATTCGGAAGATTACAGGCTTTTGCCGTTCGGGTTGAATACGCTTATCCCTAAATGCATATCGATATGGGATCAGAATAAGGACATACTAGAGATCGAACGGCTGCTGGACCGTAGAATGTTTGAAGTCATGCTTGAAAAGGCTGAAGCGCTTGATATGCCTGGAGTGAAAAACTGGGTTCGTACAAGGATCGACGGCGAGAACATACGTACGCTTGTCAGGCTGAAAAGATTTAATTTCGATGCATCCAGGTCATTTCCTTTCCTGCATTCAGGCGGGGCGGTCGATATTGGTATAATGGCATCCCTGATAACAGAGCCTTTTGAGAGCTGGGGGAGGACCATTGAATTTTCCGAGTTTGGCAAAGTACTCTGTTCGATAGATACAGCCGGGGGATTTTCGGATCTTATACTGACTCTTGAAAAAGTCCTGGATGACTTCTACCTTGATTGCATTGCAGCGAGCAGGTACAGCCAGTCGGCTCCGGAGAATATCCCTGCCTACCTTTGGGCGAAAGAGATGGAAGTAAAAAATGTTAGAGTTATCCTTGTTGCAAAAGGAAGCAAAACGGATAAGGATCGCTTAAGGAGGCTTCTGCGTCATGGCTATGTCTAAACAGAGCTCACCGATGGCGGCAGTAGGAAGCTATGACAGCATACTGCCATTTAAGGCCATAGGGCTGGATGTCGTGGTTATAACAGAAGAAAACAGAGCTTCTTTGGGGCAGATAATGAATAAATTCGCTCGTTGCGGCTATGCTGCCCTTTTTGTTGAAGAGTCCCTGTTTGCCGCCTATCCCGAAATAATAGATGAAGTCAACGAATCGACAGATATGTGTATAATCCCTGTTCCAAACCAGAATGGTTCCATGGGAGTCGGTCTCAATTCTATAAGGCGTAATGTTGAGCGTGCCGTCGGCATGGATATATTTGGTGTTAAATGATGAAGATGGAGGCGATGTGAGTGGCTACTCCTAATGCCATAGCAGGATTCATCGCAAAAATTTCCGGTCCGCTTGTTATTGCTGATGGTATGGCCGGAGCCTGCATGTTCGACGTTGTCAGGGTCGGAAAGGCAGGTCTTGTCGGTGAAATTATTGAACTTAAAGATGACACAGCTTCAGTACAGGTGTATGAGGAAACGTCAGGCCTTGCTCCAGGAGAGCCGGTAGTAAGCACCGGAGAACCCTTGAGCGTTGAACTTGCTCCGGGTCTTATCGAAGAGTTTTTTGACGGTATACAGCGTCCGCTGGAAAGTATCGAAGAGGCGGCCGCAAGCCCCTATATACTCAGGGGAATAAATGTTCCTGCTGTAAGCAGAACAAAAAAATGGCGCTTTGAACCGTGTGTAGTTCCAGGTGAAGATGTTGCTGCAGGCGATATTCTTGGCTCTGTAAAGGAAACCGTGCTTGTGGACCATAAGATAATGGTTCCGCATGGAGTAAAAGGAAAAGTAAAGGAAATAAAGATCGGAGACTATACGGTCGAGGATGTAGTTGCTGTTATTGAAGAAAATGGTCGGGATTACGATATAAAAATGCTCCAGAGATGGCCTGTTCGTAAACCGCGTCCAGTTGTCAAACGCCTGCCTCCTGAGGTTCCGCTTACTACAGGACAGAGAGTCGTCGATACTTTCTTTCCGATAGCACGCGGAGGGACTGCGTGTGTCCCAGGTCCTTTCGGTTCAGGCAAGACCGTCATCCAGCACCAGCTTGCAAAGTGGGCTGATGCGGAGATAGTGGTTTACATAGGCTGCGGGGAACGCGGCAATGAAATGACTGACGTTCTGCTTGAGTTCCCGGAATTGGAAGATCCTCGTTCGGGACAGCCGCTTATGAAGCGCACACTGCTTATTGCAAACACATCCAATATGCCTGTTGCTGCCCGTGAGGCATCAATATATACGGGTATCACCATTGCAGAGTACTTCCGTGACATGGGATATTCGGTGGCTCTTATGGCGGACTCTACGTCCCGCTGGGCTGAAGCTCTACGTGAAATGTCCGGACGTCTTGAAGAAATGCCTGGGGAAGAAGGATATCCCGCATATCTTGGAACACGTCTTGCCACATTCTATGAAAGATCAGGCCGTGCAATTTGCTTCGGCAAAGACGGCAGGGAGGGTGCCATTTCAGTTATAGGAGCTGTCTCGCCTCCTGGAGGAGACCTCTCCGAGCCTGTAACGCAGAACACCCTGCGTGTTACAAAGGTATTCTGGGGTCTTGATTCACAGCTTGCTTACCAGCGGCATTTCCCTGCTATCAACTGGCTTTCCAGTTATTCTCTGTATGCGCAGAAACTCGGCGAATACTGGGATGGTTTTTATGACGGCGAATGGAGTGAATACAGGACGGAAGCGATGAGTCTTCTGGAAGATGAAGATAAATTGAAGGAAATTGTCCGCCTTGTCGGCATAGATGCGCTTTCTAAGGAAGAACGCATGGTACTGGAAACGTCAAAATCTATCCGTGAAGACTTCCTTCACCAGAATTCTTTCCATGAGATCGACACATATGCCTCCATGGACAAACAGTTCAAAATGCTTAGAAACATACTTACGTTCCATCATCTTGGAATGAAGGTCCTGACATGCGGGGGACTCCTACGTTCAGTTATAGACCTTCCGATACGTGATGAAATAGCACGTATGCGCTATACGGAGGAGAGCAATCTGGAAGCTCTTGATAAACTTGAAGATGCCATAAAGACGGAACTTGGAAAAATCGGCGCTGCCGGAGGTGAGACAAATGATGCTGCCTAAGGAGTACAGGACCATTTCAAATTTGTCAGGGCCGCTTATGCTTGTCGAAAAAGTTGAGGACGTCAGTTATGACGAACTTGCTGAAATACGCCTTGCAAACGGTGAGCGCAGAAGAGGAAGGGTACTCGAAATTGACAGGGATAAGGCACTGGTCCAGGTATATGAAGGAAGTACAGGAATAGACGTAAACACGACCCAGATACGTTTTCTTGGTGATGTCCTGAAACTGCCTGTCTCAAAGGATATGCTCGGGCGTATATTCAACGGACGCGGTGATCCTATTGACGGAGGAGCATCAATAATTCCTGAATCTTCACTTGATGTTAACGGCAACCCGATGAATCCGTTCTCAAGAGACTTCCCTTCTGAATTTATCCAGACTGGCATCTCGACAATCGACGGAATGAATCCGCTGGTTCGCGGACAGAAGCTGCCAATTTTCTCAGGAAGTGGTATGCCGCATAATAAAATAGCTGCGCAGATAGCGCGTCAGGCTACCGTCATAAGCGGGCATGCAAATTTTGCAGTTGTTTTTGCCGCCATGGGCATCACATTTGAAGAAGCTTCGTTCTTTATGGAAGATTTCAGACGTACAGGCGCTCTTGAGAGAACTGTAATGTTTGTCAACCTTGCGGACGACCCTGCGATCGAACGTATATCAACGCCGCGTCTTGCACTTACATGCGCTGAATATCTGGCATTCGAAAAGAACATGCATGTACTTGTAATATTGACGGACCTTACAAATTATTGCGAGGCTCTCCGTGAAATTTCCGCCGCACGTAAAGAGGTTCCGGGTCGCCGCGGATATCCCGGGTATCTCTATACCGACCTTGCAACAATGTATGAAAGGGCCGGAAGGCTTCGCGGCAAGGAAGGTTCGATAACCCAGCTTCCTATACTTACAATGCCTGAAGATGACAAGACGCATCCTATCCCGGACCTTACAGGTTATATAACTGAAGGACAGATAATCCTTTCAAGAGGGCTTCACCGCAAGGGTATATACCCGCCGGTCGATGTAATGCCATCCCTCTCAAGGCTGAAGGATAAGGGGATAGGGAAAGGCAAGACGCGCGAAGACCACGCAGACCTTATGAACCAGCTCTTTGCGGCTTACTCGCGCGGTAAGGAAGCCAAGGAACTCGCCGTTATACTGGGCGAAGGCGCTCTTTCCGAGGAAGATAAGGCTTTTGCCAAGTTTGCCGATCTATTCGAGGATAAATATGTGCGCCAGGGAGAATACGAGAACAGATCGATAGAAGACACGCTCCTCCTTGGTTGGCAGCTGCTGACGATTGTTCCGACACGTGAACTCAAACGCGTCAGGGATGAATATATCGATAAGTATCTGAAGCCGCTTTTTGAAGCGCAAGAGGATCAGACTCAGACGATGCTTCAGGAATAGGAAGGGATGATACCTGATGCCAAAGGCACTTAATGTCAATCCCAACCGTATGGAGCTTTCAAAGCTCAAAAGGCAGCTTGTCGTTGCCAAGAGAGGGCATAAACTGCTGAAGGACAAGCAGGATGCTTTGGTAAAGGAGTTCCTTGCAAGGGCCAAGGCTGTGTGGGAACTGCGTCAGGAAGTGGAAAAAGAGATCAGCGGCTGCTATAGCGGTTTTCTGCTTGCGCGTGCACAGACTCTGCCTGAAATGCTGGAGCAGACTCTTATGAATGCAGGCGGCAATATGCGTGTGGATGTAATCTATGTAAATGTCATGAGCGTGCGTGTGCCTTCATTCAAACTGCCAGAACAGACCATTGAGCTTAATTACGGCCTCGGAACTTCACCGGGCAGTCTTGACGTAGCTCTTGAACAGTTTCTTAAACTTATGCCGAAACTGGTAAGCTGGCAGCTGAGGAAAAGGCCATAAAGTCAATGGCCCTTGAGATCGAGAGAACCAGACGCAGGGTAAATGCCCTTGAGCATGTAATGATACCGTCATTTACTGAAGCTGTCCGCTCTATATCCATGAAGCTCGATGAAATGGAGCGTTCTACATTGTCAAGACTCATGGTTATAAAGGAGATAGTACGCTCGCATTAAAATGAACGCTTGGGAAGCTTCTAGCGATGCTCCGTAAGTTTCAAGCCCGGCCTTACGGCCGGGCTTTCATTCACTGCAGCCGTGCTGGGATAACGCCTGCAGTGTAACTTTTATCCATGATCTTGTTTTTTTCCGCAGGCTTTTCAGTAAAGCTGTCCTTTACAGGCGCAGCAGCCTATGAAAATATGATCGGTTTTACATTATGCTGTCAACCTGCAGCCTGCAGCTGCCATGAGAAGCTTTATCCTGTTTATCTGGTTTACGTTGCTTACGCTGGAATCGTAATCAAGTGCAAGGATATTCGCTCCGCTGTAAATGCGTTTAAGCTCTTTTATAACGCCTTTGCCTGTAATGTGATTAGGCAGGCATGCAAAAGGCTGTATGCATATTATGTTTTTTATATCTTCATCAAGCAGGGCCATCATTTCAGCCGTCAGGAGCCACCCTTCGCCTCCCTGGTTTGCGCACGAAACGACGGATTCAGCTTTTTCCGCTAACTGGTAGATGCTGTTGATTTTCCCGAATTTTGTCCCTTCCAGCGCCTTCCTTATCGGGTCCCGCATGTGTTCGATGACCGATATCGCTGCTCTGGCTGCTAAATTGGCCGCCAGGCCGCCTGCTAACTTCCTCCTTGCATATACGTCATCGAAAAGACAGTATAGCAGGAATGAGGCCAGGTCGGTAGGGACCACTTCGCCTCCCTCGCTTTCGATTATATCTGTTATATGCTCATTTGCCCCCGAATGGTATTTGACCAGTATTTCGCCGACTATCCCTATACGCGGTTTGACCGCGTCTGAAACAGGAAGCTTGGAAAACTCCCCCGAGGCATACCTGACGATGTTCCCGAAATAATTGTGCTTTTGTTTTAAAATGCAGTCCTTAAAAAGGTCTGAGCATTCATTGAAAAGTTTCTGTGCACTGCCTTTTTCAGTTTCGTATGGTCTGGTTCGTAGCAGCATTCGCATCAGGAGATCTCCATACAGCATCCCCATGGCTGCGCGGTGTATGACCCTGACTGGAAGCTTGAATTTTACTGCATTATGTCCCTGGGCATTGACTGCCACTATCCGCGTTTTGCTGAAGCCGGCCTTATCAAGGGCCATACGCAGCAGAGGTACGTAGTTACTTGCACGGCAGGCGCCGCCTGTCTGTGCATAGAAACAGTCCGTATTTTCAGGAACATATTCACCGCTTTTAAGAGCCTTCAGAAATTGTCCGATCACCAGCATTGCAGGATAGCACGCATCGTTGTTTACGTAGTTTAGCCCGAGTTCTACAGCTTCCCTTCCGCCTTCGGGCAGGACACGGAAATCAAGTCCTTCCGATCCCATGATTGTTTCGAGAAACTGGAAGTGGTATTTTGAAAGAGGCGGGCATAATATTGTCCTTTGCGGTCTGCCGTACGTATGGAAGCACTGAGGCATCACAGCAGTTTTTTTCTGCCGTGGCTCACCGTTTTTATTTTCATGATCAGGTGAAGCGGCTGCCAGAAGGGAGCGTATCCTTATTCTCACCGCACTGTTGTTTTTGCTTTCGTCAATTTTTATGAGAGTATGGATACGGTTGTTTCTCTGAAGCAGGGCAGCCACCTGCTCGGAGCTTATAGCGTCAAGTCCGCACCCGAATGAGTTGAGCTGCACCATCTGTATGTTTTTGAAGTCGGGATTTTTTGCAATAACGGCTGCAGTCCTGTATAGCCTGGAATGATATACCCACTGGTCAACTACATCAAGATGTCCGGTAAACTGCAGGTTTTCAGCAAGTCCGCATACAGAATCTTCGGTAAACACGGCAACATCGTAGCTGTTTATCAGTTCCGGTATACCGTGATTTACAGTAGGGTCAAGATGATAGGGATGCCCTGCAAGCACTATGCCTTTTATGCCGTGTGCCAGGACGTACTCCAGTGCGTTTTTACCGTATGCCGCCACATCGGTTTTGAATTTTCTCTGTGCTTTGTATGCCTCATTTAAGGCAGACCTTAGCTCTGTTTTTTCAAAACTGTAATCCTTGAATTCTTCAAGCAGTGAAGAAAACATCTTCTCTGGCGAATCGATTGGGAAAAAGCGGTGGACAAATCGTATTCCGGGTGACCGCAGCTCTTCTATGTTGAGCCATGCAACATCAGGATAGCCTGCTATAACCGGGCAGTTGAAATGATTATCAGCGCTGCTGAATTCGTTGACTTCTTTTTGTATTCCCGGATAAAAAATAAGTTCAGCTCCCTTCCTGACCAGTTCGCAAATATGGCGGTGGACAAGCTTTGCCGGAAAACAGACCGTCTGTGACGGTATCGTATCTATTCCAAGCGATTCATCAGGGTGAGACGAGGAAAGCTCAACTCTGAAATTAAGGTTTGTAAATAATGTAAACCAGAACGGATAATTCTCATATATGTTAAGTACCCTTGGTATGCTCACAGTGCCCCTTGCTGCCTTTGACGGAGAAAGAGGAGAATAGCCGCTGAACAGCCTCTTGTATTTCAGTGCGTACAGGTTAGGCGGGTGGTCCTTTTTTTGTATTTCCCCCGAAAGTCCGTTTTCGCACATGTTTCCTGTTATATAACTGCGCCCTTCGCAGAACTTGGTGTTTGTGAGGATACATTTGTTACCGCATCCATGACATCTTGATGTGGTGGTACATGCGCCGAAATTCATAATGGATTCCCGGCTTATAATACTGCTGTTCTGCTTGTCATCCCTTTCCCTTGCTATAAGAGCTGCGCCGAAGGCCCCCATCAGTTCAGGCATTGAAGGACGTATTACCTCGCGCCCGGTTACGAGTTCAAATGCTCTGAGCAATGCATCATTTTTGAAAGTCCCGCCCTGGACTACTATATGATCCCCAATTTCATCAGCATTCCTTATCTTAAGCACTTTATAAAGAGCGTTGCGTACTATAGAATATACCAGGCCTGCGGATATATCCCTGATATCCGCTCCTTCCTTCTGAGCCTGTCTTACGCGCGAATTCATGAATACCGTGCAGCGGGAGCCAAGATCTACAGGTTTTTTTGAATCCTCGGCTGACCTGACGAATTCATCCATTGACATACCTAGCGATTCTGCGAAGTTCTGCAGGAAAGAACCGCAGCCCGAAGAGCATGCCTCATTCAGAAAAACCTGTTTGATGATGCCATTTTCGACACGCAGGCATTTCATATCCTGACCGCCGATGTCGATTATGAAATCAACATCGGGTTCAACGAATTCGGCTGCTTTGAAATGGGCTAAAGTTTCCACCTCACCGGTATCGATGCCAAAAGCAGCCTGTATCAGCTTTTCTCCATATCCTGTAACTGCGCTGTTTTTTATTATGAGCCCGCATGGCATCAGCGAGTACAGTTTTGTGAGGATTTCTTTTACAGTATGGATTGGTTCGCTCCCGCCGCCTAAAATATAGTCTGAGAATAAGATCTCGTTTTTTTCGTCTAACAGAACTGCTTTCGTTGTTGTTGACCCTACGTCTATCCCAAGATATGCATTGCCTGAAGCAGCTGAAATATCATTAAACTTCATTTTGCTTTCAGAAATGCGTATTTTAAATTTATCCCTTGCGCCGCAGTCATTAAACAGAGGAGGCAGCGGTTCCGCAGACGGAACGGCCGCTGATGTGAAAAAACTCTTTGCCTTTTTGCGGAGATCGTACATATCAACAGTTTTATTCTTTCCTCCAAGTATTGCTGCGCCTATAGCAACGAACAGATGTGAATTATCAGGGGATATGCATTGTTCAGGCGCGAGGGCAAGCGTTTCACTGAAGCGTTTTCTAAGTTCGGGAAGAAAATAAAGCGGACCGCCTAAAAAAACGACATTTCCGCAGATTTTTCTGCCGCATGCAAGCCCGCTTACAGTTTGATTGACTATAGCCTGAAGTACGGATACGGCTATATCTTCCCTTGCAGCTCCGTCCTTCATGAGCGCCTGGACATCAGTCTTCGCGAAAACACCGCAGCGTGAGGCTACCGGGTATATCGTCCCGTATCCCTTTGCCAGCTCATTAAGGCCCGATGCATCTGTACCGAGAAGCATGGCCATATGGTCGATAAAAGCACCTGTGCCTCCGGCACATGTTTCATTCATTCTCTGGTCGATCCCGTTTTTATCAAAAAATGTCAGCTTTGCATCCTCCCCGCCGAGTTCGATGCATGCGTCTGCGGCAGGGATGTATTTTTCGACCGATGCGGAGCAGGCTGTCAGTTCCTGTGCGAACTGGATATCCATCTCTTTTGCAATGCCAATGCCGCCTGAGCCGGCTATTGCAATCGTTATATCCGCATTTTTGCAATAATTTTTAACGTCATACATAATGTTTCTTACAGTTTTTCGTATATCGGAAAAATGACGGCAGTAACAGCTGTGTATAAGGGTTCCCCCTACGTCAAGTATCGCTGCCTTTGCTGTTGTAGAGCCTATATCAAGCCGACATGCAGAAGTGGCATGTTAAATGTTTCCTCCCTCGCCTATATAACAAAACAATGGCTGCACTGAAGTCAGCCGTTTGGAATAATATCCAGCAATGTATTTGATTAAAAATAAGCAGAAGGGGCTGGCTTTAAATCAGCAGTACTGAGTCCGAGTGAGGTATAGCCATTAATTCGGTCCCTATGAGTTTATTCCAGAGCCTGAAGGAAAAAAGCATTGGGGTTTTGTTTATAAAATTGCCTATTAGATTTTTCTTTGATGATGAATACTGAAGCATGCTGCCTAAATGAGAAGCACGTGAAAAGCGTGAACCTGCGGAACGCATGGCAAATGACACGCTGTTCGATACAGCTCCTATATCTATAGTAATTTTTGAAGGCTGGTGGCCGAAACTTCCGCTGTTATCCTGTTGAATGGCCACTGCAGTTAATGAATTAAATATAAAAAGGTATATTATAAGGAGATATATGTACAATTTTGATTTTTTAAGTAAAATAAACAAAAAGCATCATCTCCCCCTTTTGAATTAATATACAATATTAAAAATATAATGTTTAATATTTTTTTGTGCTGCCGATCAAGCGTATTATACATCAATTTGTGATGATTATTATCAGTATCCGTTAATAACGGATTATTGATTAATAACGGCAAATAAATATGTAATAAATATTTATTTGCCGTTAGCCAACGTAAATGATAATATAAAATTTAAAAGTGTCCTTTGAGAGTTCCTTATAAGTGTAGGCGGAAGGAAAGTTTAGCGGCCGTACAGTGTTGCCGTTTCTGTACGGCCGATCCTTTTTAACCGCTATCTGCAGTAGTTTATATTATCAGTTTTCTGTTCAGGAGTTGAAAATTTATCGCTGTCCTTGTATCCGATTATGATCCCGCATGCGGGGCTGTATCCTTCCGGGATCTTAAGTTTCTCGGCAATTGCATGCTCCCTGCATATGGTTGGTATTGGAGATACTACATAACATGAGCCAAGCCCGAGTGCTGTGGCGGCTATAGCTGTGTTGGCAGCGGCACACGAAGCTGTAGCCTGCCCGAACGGATTTGTCTGCTGTACTGAGAAGAGAATGAGCATCGGAGCTCCGTAAAGCGGCTGATAGCCTGGCAAATTTGCCCTGCTTACAAGAAAATCATTGCCTGAAGATTTCATGGCATTTAATGTTTTGTGGTTTATCTCGCTGAGCAGAGTATTATTTTCCACTACTGTTATGTGCATTTCGCCGGCTTTAGGCGCCTTGTTTGCCGATTTAAGAAGCAATTCCAGTTTTTCGCTTTCGACCGGCCTGGTCTGATAGCTGCGTACACTTTTTCTGGACAATATGGCTTGCAGCGCATCCATTAAAATTACCTCCCTTTTGTTTTCAGAACCTGAGATTTAAAATTTTGGCGGCATGGCAAGCATGCTTTGCATTATATTATAGAGCAATCATACAAATATTGCGGTCGGCACAGTTGTTTTCCAATATTTGCAAAATGGCTGGGTAATTAAGGAAACGGAGTCATTTATTTTTGACTGAATTTAAGATTGATATTACTTCTCTGTCATCCAATTGCGGAAAAGAAACGTAATAAGCTCCGACTGACCCCCTATAGCATGTATCGCATACAAGAATGACCAGCTCGTCCGCAATTGCTTTCAGCTTTTGAGCCGCAGAATACGGGGCTACGGGAATGGCTACTACAATTCTCGAGGGATTAAGAATTTTTATTTGCGCTATGGCTGCGTACATTGTTAATCCGGTGGCTATCCCGTCATCGACTATTATTGCCGTTTTATTTTTTACGTCGCATCTTTGCATATCACCGGTATAAATAAGGCACCGTCTTTTTATTTCAGCACGTGCTTGTTCTGTTGCAGATGCAAGCCAGTCCGGATCGGCAGCAATTATTTCAGATTGATTGCAGACCGGCTCTCCGTCTTCCGCTATGGCGCATACGGCATATTCCTCATTCATGGGGTGGCCTATTTTTTTTGCTATTATCAGATCCATAGGCAGCATCAGCCTTTTTGCTATTTCAGCAGCAAGTACTATGCCTCCTCGCGGCAGTGCAAATACTATGCAATCTTTATCTTTGTACTTTTTCAAAGAATTCGCCAGTTGTATCCCTGCATCTGTTCTGTCTTTGAATATCAAGTCACACACCTCCTCCTGTGATCCTGGTGAGAATGAGGGTCATTGCTGTCAGGGGAAAAATATATAACACAGAGGGACTAAGAAAAACATTGATATAACGATTCGCATTAAATAGACCAGCAGCATCTGTGAGAACGATATCGGTATCGTTGAATGCCAGACATGAAGTCCGACTTCCGTAATATTGATCAGTCCGACTGTGGTAAGGCATATACATAAAAACCGGGCCGTTTCGGTCGAAAGCGTTTGCCCGTAAGCCACGGCAAGATACTGGTCGATAAATGCAAAAATTACTGTTCCGCCAAGCATTTTGGCCTCAGGGATCCCAGATAAAGTTAAAAGATATGATATAGGTGCGGAAATATACGCTAATATTCTGCTCATGTCAGCTATGGACAGAAATATTGTGCCGAAAGTTATCATCAGCGGAATAGTGCCGAAAAGCAAAGGAAGCGCTATAGAAAAACTTTCGTTAAAATATGCCTTGATGTTCATATGGCGTGCTTTATTTATCCCGCGGAGCACCGCCCATTCAAAAATGGAATGTCCGTAACGCTCTTCGTGTTCCTGCAGACTGAAATTATCAATGCCGCCGTGATATTTTTCAGGGATTTTGTTAAGCGGCCATATCCTCGGCATTATCACAGCCAGTATAAATGTAGTGAGGTAGACTGAAAATATTATTTTTGGGAAGGCGTACCTTAAATTAAGCAGCGTTGTGACAGCATATATGTTATATATCCCTGTAAGTGAAAAATTAGTGATCATTACAGTGGCTTCCCTGTCGTTGTAGTAGCCTGAAAGGTGCATTTTGGCCGTTATAACCACAGCCATTGAGCTGCTTCCCAGCCACGATGCAATACAGTCGACTGCTGAACGTCCAGGAACCCTGAACAGAGGTCTCATAACAGGGCTTGCATAAACCGCCACAAACTGGACAAGTCCGAAATCAAGCAGCATGGGTGCTGTAAGTGACAGGATTACCGTCAGTACAATAAGCTTGGGTGCCAGGTTTAAAACAATCAGCTGCACGTCCTTTAAAAAATTTCCAAGCTGAGCCGGGTCCCCCCATAATGCTGCCATCACCAGAGGTACGCTCAGAAATCTGAAGACAAGCCAGAAAGGGCTGCATATAATGTTTTCTCTCAGAGGGCGGCTCCTCATGATCCATTCAGGACGTACGGATGTAGCTGTTACACTTAATGCAGTCACGGCAAGAGACACAAACAGCACCAAGTCACCTGTATGGTTTCCCATAGCATTAAGGATAAGTTCCTTTGCATGGCCAAGGAGAGTGTTTACTTCCCCGTAAAATTTGAACGGCAGAAGAAACGAACATGCACCTAACAAAGACGGTATAACGAATATGGATACATTTCTCATGGAATGCGATATTTTTCCCATAACCGGATCACCATGATGATTATAGCAGAATAATCCGAAATTATTTATGTAAATAAATAATTATTGTATTATTTATTTAATTATAAACAATAATTTATTACATTGCTGAAGATTACAGTTTCTGGGAGATTTCGCTGGCGCAGTGCAGGTAAAATCGATGTGTTTGACAGAGTCTGAGCACATCGGATATGAGGGCAGTATTGGAAAGCTTGTGCATTGCGGTGACAGATTGCAGATATTTTTATTATCCGGTCTGCTGTTATCGGATTTTTTGTTGTTATTATAAGGCGTCGCAATCCTAAATCTGCTATACTCCTTATCAGGGAGCATTCAGTCCAGCCGCCGGCACTCAGTTGCGGGAGGAAAGTCCGGGCTCCGCAGGGCAGGATGCAGGAGAAATTCCTGCGGGTGTGAACCCAGGGAAAGTGCAGCAGAAAATATACCGCCCATAATGGGTAAGGGTGAAAAGGCGGGGTAAGAGCCCACCGGCCGCAGGGTGACCTGCGGGCCTGGCAAACCCCATCCGGAGCAAGGTCGAATAGGGGAGGATGAGGCTGCCCGCTGACTCCCGGGTACGACCGCTCATTCCTGTCTGTAAGGACAGGGTTAGATAAATGGCTGGAAAGGGCTGTGCCCTTTACAAAACCCGGCTTATCGAGTGCTCCCTAAAAAATGACGAGACAGGATACTGTCTCGTCATTTTTAATGGTCACTGCCCGCTGCCGTATTGTATTTCGTGTTTATCGTGCCGTGCAAAGGCTCGTTTTATACCATGTTTTTATGATGCTGGTCCGGCCTGTCCGGCCCTATATCGGCTTCTGTCATTTACGGATCAGATACAGGTGCTGTTCATCCTTTTTGCGGCATTCCATATGTGACATTCTTATCATCTCCAAATGGTTCCAATTTGAAAAAGTAAAATCGATATTTATTATGTGTTTTGTATAAATGCTTTAAAATATAATGTTTTTGATATTCCAAGTGTATGCATACCTGCAGACAGTATTTGTGTTTTTTATTGAAATTTTGCTTACAAAATACGGTGTTAATCAAATAATTTTAGAATATTGATTCTATGGACCCATTTTTGTTTTCGGGATTGAAAATGAAAGTATTGCATAAGATGTAAATTACATATATTGTGGGGCAAAGTGGTAGATAGTGGTAGAAAGTGGGGTATTTAGGATGCTGGTGGGAAGTTATTGCCATAAGATTGACAGTAAAGGCAGAACGGTAATCCCGGCGCGCTTCAGAGGCGAGCTTGGTTCGTCTGTCGTTGCTACTATCGGCATAGACCTCTGTATTGCAATCTATCCTATCCCACGCTGGGAAAAGTTAATTCTGAAACTTAATGAGCTTTCCTCGTTTAAAAAGAAAACCCGTGATTTTCGCAGATTATTACTGTCGATGGCTGCAGAACAGGAATTGATGCGGCCGGACGAATATTAATTCCCTCTATGCTAAGGGATTATTCCGGTGCCGAACAGGATATAACGATTATAGGTCTGGAAGACCATATTGAAATATGGGATACGCAGAGATGGGAAGAACAGTGCAGACAGACTCTGACTGATTTCAGCAGCCTGGCGGAGGACCTTGAGGACATATGACGGAACATGTTTCTGTAATGGTAAATGAAGTATTGGAGGCGCTGAGGCCGTGGGACAAAGTTAGGGTTGTTGTTGATGCGACCCTCGGGCTTGGAGGCCACAGCGGGCATATTTTAAAAAGCTGTCCCAATGCCGTGATAATCGGTTTTGATCAGGATCCGTATGCAAGAGAGATTGCGGCTGAAAATCTTTCTGGATTCACAGGACGTTTGGAAATTGAAGCTGACAATTTCAGGCACATTGAAAAACTGGCCCTGCGAAACGGGTGGCACGGTGCAGATGCGGTACTTTTTGATTTAGGTGTATCGAATCTCCAGCTTACTGATTCAAAAAGAGGTTTTTCTTTTCAGGAAGACGGTCCGCTTGACATGAGGATGTGTGGTTCGGAAGAGTGCGGTGCTGTTACTGCAGAAGAAATTCTGGCTGAATGGTCGATAAAGGATCTTACAGGGATATTCAGGGATTTCGGCGAAGATCCGTTTGCATACCGGATAGCAAAGGGGATAGTCAGAAACAGGGAGAGAGGCGGGAGCCTACATACGACCGGCGAACTTGTGGAGCTTATACGCAAGATACTTCCGGCCCCTGTTCAAAGAAAAATGGGAGGACATCCGGCCAGGAAAATTTTCCAGGCACTGCGTATAGCCGTAAATGATGAAATAAACGCGCTCAGCGAGGCTCTTGACGGTTCAGTAAAAGTTCTGGCCCCAGGCGGAAAAGTGATAGCCATATCATATCATTCGCTTGAAGACAGAATGGTAAAACAAAGGTTCCGAAAATGGAAAGATGAAGGGATAGGCGGACCTGAACCGCGAAAAGCAATAGTTCCGTCGGAAAATGAGGTCAATTTAAACTACAAGTCAAGAAGTGCAAAACTTAGAGTTTTAAAATGTCGGAAAGCTTGGCTTAAAAGGAGGGTACTGAATGGAATACAGGCATGAATGCGATAAAAGTTATTCAACTCTTTTTGTCATATGTTTTTTATGTGTTTTTATGTCGGCAGCGGCCCTTGGTACACTTCGCCTTTACGGCCTTTATCTTGAGCATCGTATTTCTGAAACTGCAGTACGTATTGAGGCCTCAAGGGAATTGAATCTTGAAATGTCAAAAAAATATTCCGAGCTCCTTTCTCCTGCCAGGATCTACAGTTATGCAAGAGAAAAGCTGGGCATGGTCAACGCCGAAAATGTAAAAACCATAAAAATAGGCAGCAGCACAGTCATGATGGCAAAAGCGTCAGTGTCTCCTGCTGAAATAAGGGAATCTAGCGTATGGGATTATATTAATCCGTTTGTAATGAAGGCACATGCCAAGGATTAAGAAAAATCAGACTTCTGATCAGAAACGTTCCAAATTTGTTTGGACACTCGCTTATTCTGCACTTTTTATTCTAGCCGCCGGAACAGCGTGGATACAGCTGCACCCAGACAGCAGAATAATAAAGCAATCACAGAGGCAATATTGGGCAAGCGTGGCAGTCAGCGCTTCGAGGGGAAATATTGAAGACCGTAACGGAATTCCTCTTGCAGTGTCGGTACCTGCCACCAGTTTTTTTATTGATCCAAAATATTGGGATCCTGGAAGTGCCGATGTGCTGGCTAAGGATTTCGGCAAAAAAATTGCCGGAAAATTTTCAAAACCTCTTCCCGGGCGTTTTTACTGGGTGGCAAGGAATGTTCCCAAGGAAAAAGCGGATAAAATTTCAGCCGAGAAAATCCCCGGACTCTACACTCTCGGCGAAAAAGACAGAGTATACCCGCATGGCCGGCTGGCTTTTCACGTCCTTGGGTTCTGTGACATAGATGACTGCGGCCAGGCCGGGGTCGAGCTTTCATGGAACCATATACTTTTTTCCCCGCCTAGGGTCAGATTCCTGACAAGGGACTCAAAGGGCGAAACCCTTGACATAATAGGCGGCAAAACAGGAATAGTCAAAAATACAAGCGGCTCGATAAAACTTACTATAGATTCACGCATACAGCAGATCATGGAATGGAGGCTGGGCGAAGGCGCAAAGGCGGCTGAAGCAGCCTGGGCAGCAGGTGTCTGTATTGACCCTTCAACAGGTGAAATACTGGCCCTTGCGAGTTATCCTACGCTTGACCCGAACGACAGAAAAAATCTTAAAGATCAAAATGCGATACGCAACAACGCGGTGGGCAGGGTTTTTGAGCCAGGATCGATTTTCAAGCCCATAACGATGTCGATAGCTATAGAAACGGCAGGGGCAAACAAGAACAGCACCTATAACTGCAAAGGTTATATAAGGGTGGCCGACAAGATAATAAGCGACGTCAACAGAAAGGCGCACGGTGTGCAGGATCTGACGCATGTGCTCATGAATTCCTGCAATATAGGGATGTCCATGATGTCCATGGAAGTGCCGAAGCATCAGGCATACGGCATGCTCCGCCAGTTTGGATTCGGTGAGAAGACTGAGGTTGAGCTGGCCGGCGAGGAAGCAGGTCTGATTAAGTCTCCTGAAGAATGGCTTGGTACAGTACCGGCCAACATATTCATCGGACAGGGAATTGCTGTCACACCTCTGCAGGAGGTAATGGCAATAGCAAGTATAGCCAACGGAGGTTCCCTGCTGAAGCCTTATCTGATAAAAGAGGTAATGGACAGCAGCGGCAGGGTCATACACAAAGGGAACCGGCGCGTAAGATATCAGGTCATGTCCGAAAAAACAGCTGCGTTTATGCGTGGCGCAATGACCAGGGTAGTGAGCGAAGGAGGCGGCAAACTGGCTTCGTCAAAAAGAGTGGAGATAGCGGGTAAGACAGGCACGGCCCAGGTGGCATCAGGCGGTAATTATGAAAAAGGACACTATGTAGCATCGTTTGTAGGATTCTGGCCGGCTCAAAAACCTAAATATGTCATGATAGTCAGCATTGGAGAACCTAAAGGGGCCAGATACTACGGCGGGCAGATAGCAGCCCCGATATTCAAATCGATTGTAGAAGATGTTATACAGATAGACCCTGTAAAATATAGACAACATTGAAACAGTGGAATATTATGTCCGTTTAATATGTGCCGTGTGAGTTAGTGCTGAATTGCCAAAAAAGCGCAGCCGTACGGCTATGATTGTTATTATCTCCGGCTTGGAGAAAATGTATACGGGAGGGTCTTGCATGAAACTGAAAAATTACTGGAGCTGCTTGAAAAGAGTTCCATGGACATACGGATTATAATTCCTGATTCGTCTGACAGCATTGGCGAAACTGATATCAAGGGGCTGGTGTCGGACAGCAGGAAATCAGCACCCGGAATGATTTTTGCCTGTGTGAGGGGAGACCATATAGACGGGCATGACTATGCTGCAAAGGCTGTTGAGGCAGGCGCTTCCGTACTTATGTGCGAACGCCGGCTGGATATTGACGTGCCGCAGATAATATGTTCCGACATACGCCGCAATATGGGAAAGGCTGCATCCATATTGTATGAAGCTCCTCTTTCGAAGCTGACCATGATAGCTGTTACAGGAACAAACGGCAAGACTACCTCAGCCTTTATGACTAAATCGATACTTGAAGCCGCCGGCATAAAAACAGGCCTTTTGAGTACAGTGTGCTGCGATGACGGCAATAACGCAGAAGAGGCTGAGCACACGACGCCTGAGGGATCCGACCTGCAGCAATGGCTGTACAGGATGGTAGGCAACGGGTGCGGGGCATGCGTAATGGAAGCATCCTCACATTCCATCGTACAGGGCAGGCTTGAGGGTGCGCTGTATGACAGAGCCGGTTTTACAAACCTCACAGTTGACCATCTCAACTATCACATCGACATGGAATCCTACTACATGGCAAAGAAAACATTATTTGAGAACTACATGCGCGGTGACTGGCGCGCATCTGTAAATATAGATGACGCATACGGTGCCAGACTGTTCGGCGAGCTTGGCAAAAGATCCATAAGCTACAGTATAAAAGATACCGGCGCAATGTTTTTCGCCTCATTGAAAAAAGCATCGGTTGAAGGTATGGATGTTGAGATCAAAACACCTGATTCTGAGGCGGCGCACATTGTGAAACTGCCTCTTATAGGAGAGCATAACATCCAGAATACGCTTCAGGCCGTCTCTCTTGCATGGTCTCTTGGCATAGGTACGGAAACCGCACTGAAGGGGGCAATCAATATGCAGCCTGTTCCTGGGCGTCTTGAACGTTATTTGGTCGGCGGTACAGGCTCATGTGTGATTGATTTTGCACATAACCCTGACGGTTTGGAAAAAGCGCTTACGGCACTTCGTTCGATATGCAGAGGCAGACTTTATGTGGCATTCGGAGCAAGCGGAGAGAGTGACACATCAAAACGTCCTATGATGGGAGAAGTTGCGGCAAGGCTCGCCGACAGCGTGATAATTACATCTGACAATCCCAGAAGCGAAGATCCTTATGCAATAGCATCTGAAATAGAGGCCGGCGCCAGGAAACACCCTGCTACGGAATGCAGGATCATAGTGGACAGAAGGGAAGCAGTGTTTGAAGGTCTCGGAAGAATAGCCCCCGATGATATTCTTGTACTTGCCGGAAAGGGCCCGGAACGCTACCAGGAGCTGAAGAACGGACCTGTACCTTATAATGACAAAGAAACTGTGCTTGAATGGTGCCGTTTGAACGGTAAAGAAATACAGTGACGGGCTATCCTGGAAAGTAACCTGCGCTTGCATCGGAAAATATAAAATTCAGCCTGCGGAGGTGTTTTGTATGAAGCTGAAAAAGTTTTTAGATCTGCTGGAAAACAGTGCTTTGGATATAAAGGTGAATCTTCCGGCCCCTGATTTTAACATTGATGAAATAGATATAAAAGGGCTGGTATCAGACAGCAGAAAATCCGGCCCCGGGATGGTTTTTGCCTGCGTCAAAGGAGATCACAGCGACGGGCACGATTATGCCGCAAAGGCCGTTGCGGCCGGAGCTTCCGTCCTTATGTGCGAATATCCCCTTGATATTGCAGTGCCGCAGATAATATGCTCTGATATTCGCCGCAACATGGGCATGGCAGCCTCGCTGCTTTACGGCAGCCCGCTTTCAAAACTTACGATGATAGCCATTACCGGCACCAACGGGAAAACCACATCGACATTTATGATCAAATCCATACTTGAGAACGTAGGAATCAAAACAGGACTCCTCGGGACAATATATTACGATGACGGAAATGTAGTCGAAGATGCCGAGCATACAACGCCCGAAGGTTCTGATCTGCAGAGATGGCTCTACAGAATGGTAAATAACGGCTGCAGCGCATGCGTGATGGAGACATCCTCCCATGCAATAGTCCAGGGCCGCCTTGAAGGGGCGCTGTATGACAGGGCCGGTTTTACCAACCTTACGGTTGACCATCTGGATTACCACGGAGATATGGAATCATATTTCAAGGCGAAAAAGACTTTATTCGACAGCTATATGCGCGGACAGTGGCGTGCCGCCGTCAATATTGACAATGAATACGGCGCCAGGCTTTTTGATGAGTTGGCCTGCCGTGCCGTGAGCTTCGGCATAAAAGACGAAAATGCAATGTTTTATGCAGCGATAAAAGGGACCTCTGTAGAGGGGATGGACGTTGAAATTAAAACCCCGGACTCAGATATCCCTGAAAAAGCGAAACTGCCGCTTCTTGGCGACTACAACATCATGAATGCGCTGCAGGCCATATCGATAGCCTGGACCCTGGGTATATCCAGCAGTAGCGCGATTGCCGGCCTGATCAAAATGAAGCAGGTCCCCGGCAGGCTTGAGCGTTATATGATAAATGGGTCCGGCTCGTGCGTAATTGATTTTGCGCATAGTCCTGACGGTCTTGAAAAAGTCCTGACAGCCCTGCGCTCTGTTTGCAGGGGAAAATTATATGTAGTTTTCGGTGCGGGCGGAGACAGGGACAAAACAAAGCGCCCGCTTATGGGTGAAATCGCCACAAGGCTTGCCGACAGTGTCATAATCACGTCCGACAATCCAAGAAGCGAGGATCCGTCCCGGATAACAGCGGAAATAGAAGAAGGCGCCAGGAAAAACTCTGCTGAATACAGTGTAATAGTCGACCGCAAATCAGCTATATTCGAAGGACTCGGGAGGATAGGACCGGACGATATACTGCTTATAGCCGGCAAGGGGCCTGAACGTTTCCAGATACTTAAAGACGGTCCGATTCCGTTCCTTGATAAGGATAAAGTTTTTGAGTGGTGCAGTATCAACGGGAAAGAGGTGCTCTGATGCCGGAAAACAGGTCGTCTGAAGCTGCTGGATGGTGCGGAGGGGCACATTACGGACCTGATACCTATATTTCAAGGCCGTGGAAGATCGACAGCCGGGATGTTGCTCCTGGCGATGCCTTTGTTGCTGTAAAAGGGGCTAAAACTGACGGGCATCTGTATGTGCATCAGGCTATAGAGCGTGGTGCGCAGCTTTTGCTTGTGGATATGGATCAGGTTGGGAATCTTTTGCTTGAACGTGCTGAATTTGCAGGAATAACGGTCATAGCTGTGCCTGACACTGCCTCGGACCTGGCTGAAATAGCCAGGATGTATCTTAAGAAGCTTTCTCCCGCAGTTGTAGGAATAACAGGAAGCGTAGGCAAAACCACAACGCGCGAACTTATGGTATCGGTATTGAAGCGTAAATTTGCCGTACACAGCGCAATAAGAAGCTTTAACACGATAATAGGCTGCAGCCTGACGATTCTCGGAATGCCGAAGGATACGGAAATACTTGTTCTTGAGCTGGGAACGAACCATTTCGGTGAAATACACCAGATGGTATCTCTTTTCCCAACGGATTATGCAGTAATAACAGAAGTTGCCCCTGCCCACCTCGAAGGTTTCGGAAATATCGACGGGGTATTGCGTGCAAAGCTGGAGATATGCGCGCAGGAAAAACTGAAGATGGTATTCTACAATGCAGATAACGATATTTTAAAAAACGAATTATCATCCAAATTCAGTCATATATCGAAACTTGGCGTAGGCCGCTCGCAGGAAGCGGAACTGAAAATAACGGAAGCGGATATTTACCTTGCCGAAGACGGTGCGAGGCTGAGGGCGGGATATGCAGGTCTGGGCGCCGGCGTATTGCTTGAAGCGCCATTGTTCGGTGTCCAGCATGCCTATAATATAGGATATGCTTACGCTGTTGCCAGGCATTTCGGAATACCAGATGATGATATCTGCATGGCGTTGTCTGAGTTCAATCCGATTGCAGGAAGAGGTATATGCAAAAAACTGCAGAATAACTCATGGCTTGTCGATGAGGCTTACAATGCAAATCCAAGTTCAATGAGCGCGGCTGTTAATAATGTAATATTACTTGCAGAAAACCAGAAATTGAAAATGTTTGCGGTTCTTGGCGGGATGAGGGAGCTTGGTGCCGATTCTGCTGTCTGGCATAAAAAAATCATTGATATGACCGCTGAATTTGAAAAAGTTATTCTTTTGGGTGAAGAGTGGTATGATCCATCCCTGGTTTTACCTGAAAATGCCGAACGCTACAGCACATTTGAAGAAATAACACAAGTTTTTGATGTCACAAGCATGTCCGACAGTGTGATCCTTATAAAAGGCTCCAATTCCTACGGTCTTAAAAGGCTTGTTGCCATACTGACGGAGGGGTCGAATGTTTATTGAGTTTGTTGTTATCCTGCTCATCTCCATGCTTGCAGAGATTTTTCTGCAGCGCATATGGACGGCGAAAATGCACAGGATGAAAATCGAACAGGTAACAAAGCTGTATGGTCCCTGCTGGCAGGAAAAGGCCAAGGCCGGAACGCCTACAATGGGCGGTATAGTATTCATCCCTGTGCTGATTTTTGCGCTTTATGCAGCTCATCTGCTTGATCCGGGGATCGACGCCGTGGACATATTCAAAATGGTTTCTTATCCTGTTCTTGCAGCTGCTGTCGGTTTGATCGACGACTGGCTTAAATACAGGAAACACTCAAGCGACGGGCTTGGCAGCCTTGAAAAACTGGCGCTTCAGGCGGCAGTTACCGTCCCCTGGGCGGTATGGATGCTTCCCGGGCCGTTGCTGTTGTTCCCCAGTATAGCCGTACCGCGCATAGCCGGCGTGATCATCATAATCTTTTTCGGTGTAGGAATCCAGAATGCTGTAAATGTGACTGACGGGCTTGACGGCCTTGCGGCAGGCAGTGTTGTTATATCACTTATCGGGGCCCTGTCATTTTTAAGCAGCGACCCCGTAATAATAATAACGATAGCTGCAGGAATGGGCATCTCGATAGGGTTTTTATGGCACAATGCGAATCCCGCCAGCGTATTCATGGGTGATGTTGGCGCACATTTCTTTGCAGGTCTCCTGCTGTCCCTGTGCATAAGCTCCGGGGCCTTTATTTTTATAATACCTTTGGGTTTTCTGTTTGGTCTTGAAATATTTTCGGTCCTCATACAGATACTGGCGATACGGGTATTTAAAAGAAAGGTCTTTCTTATGAGCCCTGTGCATCATCATTTTGAAATGAAGGGATGGAAGGAAACCCAGATAGTTGCGCGTTTCTGGATAATCCATGCAATAGGGATGTGTTCGTGCATGGCGATCCTTTTTTTATTGCTTAATTTGATATAAAATATCCGTTTGGCAATTTTTAAAAGTGGTCTTTAAGAGGGGTTGTTAATCATGACATTTGATAAGGATCTTACTGGCAGAAAAATATCGGTCATTGGCGCAGGCGTAAGCGGCAGCGCACTGGCCGGTCTTGCTAAGGAACTCGGTGCGGATGTTTTCGTATCCGATGCAAAGGAGCTTTCGGCTGATACGGAGGCATTTTTTAAAAAAGAGGATATCGCCTACGAAGCCGGAGGCAATACAGAAAGACTGCTTGATGCGGATGAAATAATAATCAGTTCAGGTATATCTCCTGATGTTCCGATACTTGAGGAAGCTGTTTCGCGCGGAATAAAACTTGTCGGGGAACTCGATTTCGTATACCCGTACCTTTCGGGTACTGTAATAGCGATCACCGGCAGCAACGGGAAAACCACAACTGCATCAATGACTGGATATTTCCTTGAGCAGTGCGGCTTGAAGACGATAACTGCCGGGAATATAGGCAATCCCGTTGCAAAAGCGGCAGGGGACGACTATGACTTCATAGTACTTGAGCTGAGCAGCTTTCAGCTTTACTGGACTGAAAAATTCAAATGCGATGTGGCAATAGTTACGAATCTGGCCCCCGACCATATAGACTGGCACGGCTCATATAAAAAATATGTTGAAGCAAAGGCGAAGATCATCAGATGCCTTAATGATAACGGAACAGCAATTTTCCAGAAGCGCGATGCTTCCGATCTGAATATTCCCGAAGGTATGGGTTTCCCTCTGATATGGGGTAAAACGGTTAAAGAGGTTCCCGGCATCTATATGGATGAGTCCATGAAAGGTGCTTTTTTAAACGGGGGAAACAGTTCAACTACATGCAAGCTGTTTGATTTTTCATCAGTAAAACTTCTCGGCACCCATAACATGGAAAATGCAGCCATGTCCCTTGCAGTACCAGCTCTCTTCAATCTTGGGGAGATCCCGCCGTCCGTTATATCATCGTATATTCCGCCTAAACACCGGTGTGCTTACGCCGGTGAAAAGGGAGGGATAACTTTTGTCGATGATTCCAAGGGCACCAATGTGGCTGCTTCGATAACAGCAATGAGTTCTCTGTCAGGCACGAAGGTCATTATATTAGGCGGCAAGGGCAAGGGCGAAGATTACGCTCCTCTTGCTGAAGCTGCTCTAAGGTATACAAAATATGCTGTGATACTGGGTTCGGAAAAAGAGAAAATTGCTGCGGCACTTGATAAAGCAGGATACTCTGACTATACGGTCGTATCGACTATGGAGGAAGCTGTAACTACGGCCTTTGAAAAAGCCGAAAGCGGCGATACCGTCCTGCTGTCTCCTGCATGCACGAGCTGGGATATGTACCCGAACTACGGGGCGCGCGGAGATCATTTTTGCATGATAGCAAAAGGAATAATTGAGAAAGAAAAATAGGCCATGTTTAAGCCGGAAGAGTCTGTCATCAGGACAGGGAAGCTAAAACTGAATCCATTTATCTGGATAATCCCGCTTATTTTAAGCGGGATAGGTATCCTGATGATAACTTCAACGACCAGTCCCAACTCATTCATGTATACAGGTACGCCGTTCCAGATGGGTTTAAAACAGCTGCAGTGGCTTTTTATAGCCATATTCGCAATGTTTGTAATATACTCTGTCCCGCTTCGTTTCTGGTATAAACTAAGCGCACCGATTTTGATAACAGCATGGGTGATGTCATGGGGCCCGCTTGTTCCGGGCATAGGAATGGCAATAGGCGGTGCAAGGAGATGGATACATATCCCTGGAGTTTCGATCTCCATCCAGCCCGGTGAAATACTTTGCCTTGCAATGGCGCTTCATCTGGCAAAACTTCTTTCGCGCGAACAGAAGGATCCGGCCAAAACATTCGTTACCACGATAATACTTGTGATGCTGTCTGCGCTTCCGCTTCTTTTGCAGCCTGACCTCGGAACCACTATACTGATATTTACTGTTGCAATGGGCATGTATGTTGAAAGGATAGGCTGGAGGTGGCCTCTTATAGCAGGGGGAAGCATATGTGCCGCCTCGCTTCCGATGCTGATTTTTTTTGAACCTTACAGGATGCGCAGAGTAGCCGCATTTTTAGATCCGTGGACAGACCCTCTTGATACCGGGTTTCAGGCCATACAGGGGCTTATTGCTTTTGCCAACGGCGGATTCTGGGGAACAGGGCTCGGACACGGATTTCAGAAACTGAATTACCTTCCTGCCGCATATACGGATTTCATTTATGCAGCCATAGGCGAGGAGCTTGGGCTGATCGGAACGGTCGGTGTTCTGGCGCTTTTTGCCTTCTGGGTGGCCCAGGCACGAATGATATATTACAGGACCGCTGACGGATTTAAATCGTCACTGACATGGGGCGTGACTCTTACGATATTGCTTCCGCTGATAATAAATGTCGCAGGCGTCACTAAATTTATGCCGCTTACGGGTATGCCGCTTCCCTTTGTCAGTTACGGAGGTACGTCTCTTCTGACAATGTGGGCCAGGGTCGGTATAATGCTGAGGCTGGAAAAAGACAGCTTTGCCGGGAGGAATAGGTAATGGGACGAAAAATCCTTCTCGCTGCGGGAGGTACAGGCGGTCATATATGGCCGGCAATATCATTTGGGCAGTGGGATAGTAAATAATCAAAAAGAAACAAGCGTTGATTATATATGCGGAGTGCGCCCGCTTGAAATTGAGATTTACGGTGCGGCAGGCATAAAACCGCAGAGTCTGCCTATGGAGGGATCCCCGCTTTCAGGCAGCGGGATTACGGACCGCATATCCCGCCTGGGCGGATTCTTTTCCTCGTTCGGGATAGCCTGCAGGATCGTGAAAAAATCGGTTCCGGACTGCTGTGTGCTGTTTGGCGGGTATATTTCTTTTCCAGTGCTCATTGCCTGCCTTGTACTGAAAGTTCCTGTCGTGATGCATGAACAGAATGCCTATGCCGGCAAAGGTGACAAGGATTGCTTCAAAATTGGGCGTTGAAATATACTCTGGCTGGTCCGAATGCATTCCGCTGCGATACGCAGGTACACAAAAATAGGTGTACCGGTCAGGGATTTAAAAAGGGTGGAACCACAGAAGCGTGGAGCAGGCTGGGTTTGACCGGGAACGTCCCCGACCGGGCCAAGGGTAGTGGTTTTTTCAGGCTCCACTTCGGCAGCATATCTATAATGGAATTCATACGTGAAACAGCTTCAATGGAGGCAGTTCAGGGACTGGACGTTCATAATTCCGGCAGTTGCAGAAAATATCGAAAAGGTCAGCGGAAAATATATATCTGCTGCCAAAGATATGGGATGCTTCGCTGCTTTTCAGCCTTGCCGACATGGCGGTTGTAAGAGCCGGCGGGTCGACACTTACTGAAGTCGGCACTCTGGGCATACCTTCTGTAGTTATTCCGTGGAGAAAAAGCGGCAGATGACCATCAATATCATAACGCATAGCCTTTCTGGCTGAAAATGCAGGTATTTTATGGGATGGGCGGCAGTGATAATAATGCGTTTGCAAAAAAAACTTATGATGCTTCATGAAATATCAAAAGACCGCAGACAAATTATGGCTTCTAAACTGTATAATAGCGCGGGAAGAATATGCGGGGATTCTGGCTGGCTCTTTCTTCTCATTTTTGAAAGGAGCGCTTGTTTTGGCAATTAATTCTGACGTTGACCTTACAACAAAAAAAATACACCTGATGGGAATAGGCGGGGCTGGAATGAGCGGCCTTGCAATATTGCCTTGACCAGATTGGGGCTAGGGTGTCGGGTTGTGATATATTCCAGACAACGTATCTGGAGTCTCTGAAAAAGAAAAAATCGCGATAGAAATGGGACACGAAGCCGGCCATATAGATGAATTCCAGCCGGATATACTGGTATATTCAAGCGCCATACCGCATGACCATCCTGAAATACTGAGAGCCAAGGAAATGGGCATAACAGTTGCACAGCGTGCTGAGGTGCTGAGCATTATTTTCAACTCGCGCCGTGGAGTCGGGATTGCAGGTACGCATGGCAAAACCAACTACGTCTTCAATGATATCGCTTATAGCTGAAATGGCAGGCATCAGCCCTACTGTTGCAATAGGCGGCGAGCTTTCTGACATCGGTACAAACGCAAAGCTTGGAACCGGCAAATATATGGTCGCGGAGCTTGATGAAAGTGATCGTTCATTCGTTTATTTTCATCCGGAAATAGCAATTGTTACAAATATAGACTGGGACCATCGCGATCATTATCCTACATTCAAAACGGTTACGGACGCCTTTGCCGATTTTCTGGGCAACAGAAAGGATCCGGGGCTTGGCATAATATGCATGGAAGACGGAGGAGTAAATACTCTGTGCAGGGATTACGCGCTTAGGGACGATATTCAAACCTATGGCTGGGGAACAGGCTGGAACTGGGGCGCTACCGAAGTCGGAGCACAATATCGGCGGCGGCATATCGTACATGCTTAACCACGACGGTGAAAAAATCGACAGGGTCACGCTTGCAGTTTCAGGCGAACACAACGTGCTTAACTCTCTTGCTGCATGTGCTGCGTCACATGCTATGAAAATACCTTTTGACAGTGTAAAGAGATCCCTTTCCGTATTTCACGGGGCAAAGCGCAGGCTGCAGAAAATGGGCGAAGTGGACGGAATATTGATATATGATGATTACGGACATCATCCAAACGAGATCCGCGCGACCCTGAACACGGTCCGTAAAATATTCCCGAACAGAAGGCTGGTCGCCATATTCCAGCCTCACAGGTTCAGCCGTACGGCCGCGTTATACAAAGAATTCGCAGAAGTCCTTTCATTTACTGATAAATCGTTCATACTGCCTGTTTACGGCTCTGACGAAAAACCTATAGAAGGGGTATCGTCAAAACTGATACTGGATGCCGCGCCTGATAATGATAAGCATCGCTATGAACTGTCCGGAAATTTTGATGAACTGATAACGTCGGTTTGCTCAATGGTCAGGAACGGTGATGTCATCCTAACAATCGGAGCCGGAAGTGTAGGCACCCTTGGAAGAAAAATATGCGACAGGCTGCAGAAAAAACATCTTTCTGACGGAGCTGCAAAAAGTTGCTGAAAATAATTACCTGCTCCGGGGCCTGAATACATGGGGTGTCGGAGGAATATGCGCCGCATACAGCCTTCCTGCTTCTGTGCAGGAGATGCGTGAGGCTGTGCTTGAAGCCGGCGGGAAAAATGAACAGCTTTATGTGCTCGGAGGAGGTTCAAACATTCTCATTAGCGATGACCTCTGAATGCAACGTACTGCATACAATGGCTCTGAACGGCATCAGATTTACAGGCACGGCTTCAGAAAATATTGTCAGGATAGAAGTCGGATCAGGTTATCCTGTAAAAAAGCTACTCGCCCATTCTATAGACAGAATGCTTGGCGGCTTGGAGTTTCTTACAGGAATTCCAGGAACAGTCGGCGGCGCACTTTGGGGCAATGCCGGGGCGTGCGGGGAAGGATTCGCCCCGTATGTCGAACTCATTGAAATAATGGACATGGCAGGAGACACTGATGTTTTATACGGCAGGGACATTGAATGGGTTTACAGAAAATGCCCGTGCGAAAGTGAAAAAGCTGTCATTATAACAAAATGTATCCTGAACGTCCGAAAAACGGACAAAAAAGAAATATTCAGACGTATCAGGTGTTTCGCTGATGCAAAGAAGGGACAGCCGCTTGGAAGAAAAACAGCAGGCTGTGTTTTTAAAAATCCTTCCGGCGCAAGTGCGGGCAAACTTCTTGATGATGCCGGCTGCAAGGGCCTTCGCATAGGGGGAGCGGTCGTATCGCAGTTTCATGCCAATTTTATAGAAAATGATGGAAGCGCTACTTCAAAGGATATATTCGATCTTTGTGAGGAGTGCAGAAAAAGAGTCCTGTCACAGTGCGGAGTAGAACTGGAATATGAAATCAAGTTTTTCGGCAGCTTCCGGAAAGACTAAAAAAAAAATAAAATTATTTTTGCTGCTCTCTGCTCTTGCAGCGGGGATGCTTGTAGCTGCCGAATCAAGATACGCAGTATTCAGGCTGTGTGATATCACAGCTGATCCCCCGTCAATTTTACCGGAACGTGTGATATGGGGGACGATACCGTCAGGGCAGGAAAAATTCTGGCCCTTGTTCTGGTTCTCAAAAAATAAATATTGCAGGCTTATTGAAGATTATTACCCTGTAGATATGGATTTTAAACTGTCCGGCTGGGGGAAATTCAGGCTTGAAATCAAACCGCTTGTCCCTGTGTTCAAAATGTACTGGGGCGGCAGGTTTTGGTATGTTGCCGATGATGCCAAAGTCTGGCTTGCATCGCTTAAGGAGAACAGCTTTATATCGGCTGACGGTGCGGATTCAGTTCCGGTGCTCTCATGGAGCAGTGACAGGAATACGCCTCTGGATGTGTCGGACAAACACGGCAATGTGTATGCCTCAAGCCTTCCTATCGGGCAGATAGCGAAATGGTACGAGAACGTAAGGGTGCTCGGATGGGAAAAGAAGGTCCGGTATATAGAAGCCGGTACAAAAGAGGGCAAAAAAGTGGTCAGGCTGATTTTTTATGACGAAACAGGAAACAACGGAGTAAACATGCTGTTTGACGACGATCCTGAACTCTGGCAGGAAGCTGGATTGGCAGTCAAGAAAATTTATCCTGATATTTCAAACATTTCGCCTGATGTATTCATAGATACGACATACGAGGGTAAAATTTTAGTAAAAAATAAGGTACAATAATAGCTGTATCAGATGTTTGTATTTATCATTATTAAATTTATCTTAGCAGAAAAGGGGGCTATGTGATTGTTTAAGAGAGCCTCAAGAAGTTATTTAGCGGACAAAGAACCTGAGCTTCTGGCAGGCCTTGATCTCGGCACGAGCAAAGTTACAGTTGTTGTAGCCGAACGCGAACAAGGCGGTGAGGAGGCCCAGATTATAGGTGTCGGACAGGCTCCTTCGAATGGAATAAGAAAAGGGTTGATTGTAAACCTTGATCAGGCTGTCCGTTCCGTAAGACAGGCTGTCAGTGATGCCCAGAATATGGTGGGGCAGGATATTACTGAAGTCGCGGTGGCATTCGGCGGCGGAGAGGTTACCAGCATACGCACAAAGGGCATGGTTTCCCTTGGGCGCAGCCCGCGCCCGGTAATGCAGCTTGATATAGAACGTGTTATCGAAGCTGCTCAGGCTGATGTTTCGGTCCCGACAAACCAGACGATCCTGCATACCATCCCTGTCGAATATTCTCTTGACGGCAATGTAGGGATAGATGACCCGCTCGGCATGACCGCAATAAGGCTTGATATACAGCTTCAGTCCGTGATAGTCCCCACTACCACCATACAAAATGTTCTTAACTGCGTAGATAAGGCCGGTCTTGATGTTTCCGGACTCGTTCTGAAACCGCTTGCCTCGGCCCTGGGAGTTATATCCCCGGAGGAAGCGCTTGCAGGCGCAGCCGTTCTGGATATCGGCGGAGGAACTACCGGCATAGCTGTTTTTTCTGACGGACGTCCCAAACACCTGGCCCTTGTATCAGTCGGCGGGGACCATATCACAAATGATATCGGCAATGTCCTGAAACTCCCGCTGAATAAAGCGGAGGAGCTCAAAAAAGAAGTGTCTGTATTCATCCAGCCTGAAAACAAAGAGGAAACCATTGACTTTTTGTACAGCGGGCGCAACTACAGTATCTCCAGGCAGGATTTGCACGAGATAATAAAATGCAGGCTTGAGGAACTGTGCGATGTACTGATCCGTCCTGAGATAAAAGCTGCCGGCATTCCGATGCTTCCGGCAGGCATCATACTTACAGGCGGCGTTTCAAAGACCGAAGGCATAGATGCTTTCGTCCTTGACATGATGGACCTCCCTACCAGAGTTTCATTCCCGCTTGATGCAAACCGCATGCCTCCAGGCAGGAACACTCAGGAATACTCTGCAGCGGCCGGCATCATCCGGTATATGGTGGAGAAGGAGAAAGATCCTTTCCGTTATCTCGACAACCCTCTTATGATGGCCGGAAGACAGGATGATGACCAGAGACGCGAAATCGTGCCGCCTACGAAGGTCCGCATAAAGATCAATGATGATAACAGGGCTGCCGGCTTAGGATTCAAGCCTTTTGAAGGTCTGAAAAATGCATTTAAAGATTTGTTCTGATATTTACCCTGATAAATTAAGAGGGGGGTTCTTTTATGCCTGAGACTACTGAAATATTTCAGCTGGATAAATCGAATTATCCTACAAGGGAAGTCATAAAAGTAATAGGTGTCGGCGGTGCCGGCAATAACGCGCTGAACCACATCATAAGAGGCGGGGTCAGCGGAGTTGAATTCATAGCCGCCAATACGGACATCGCACATCTTGATCTTACAGAAGCCCCGACCAGGGTCATACTTGGAAGGGAACTTACAAAAGGTCTTGGTGCAGGATCTGATCCTGAAATAGGATTCAAATCGGCACAGGAATCAAGAGAGGAGATCCGGGCGCTTGTAGACGGCTCTGATATGGTATTTCTTGCCGCCGGAATGGGCGGAGGGACAGGCACAGGAGCTTCCCCTGTCATCGCGTCAATTGCAAAAGAAACAGGAGCCCTTGTTGTCGCGGTCGTAACAACACCGTTCACGTTTGAGGGCAGAAGACGTATTTCGCAGGCTGATTCAGGTATAAAGCAGCTCAGGGACAAAGTTGATGCCCTGATAATAATACCTAATGACAGACTGCTCAGCATTACCGATAAAAAGACATCTATAAATGATGCGTTCAGGCTTGCCGACGGTGTGCTTCACCAGGCCGTACAGGGGGTAACTGACCTTATACTTCGTCCAGGGCTTGTAAATGTAGACTTTGCCGATGTAAGGACAATCATGTCTAACGCAGGCTCTGCGATTATGGGCATAGGCGAGGGATACGGAGAAAAGAGAGCTGCTACTGCTGCTTATAATGCAATAAACAGCCCGCTTATGGATATAAGGATGAATGGTGCAAAAGGCATACTGTTCAACATAACCGGAGGGGCAAACGTAGGCATACATGAAATAAACGAGGCTACCAAGATAATTACCGAAGCGGCTGACGAGAATGCTTTCATAATATGGGGCCATGTCTTCGACCCGGAAATGGAAGATTCGATACAGATAACTGTTATTGCAACAGGGTTTGATGATTATCAAAAACAGGAAGCCAGGGTCGTGCCGCCGGCAGTAACCGCTAAAAATCTTGATATTTCTGCTATTAAACATATTAATACATTTAATGCCAATAAAAATACTGCCCAACCATATGCATCTCAATCCGATGTGCGTCAGGGATTCAAACCAAGGACACCTGCGGCGAATGAATCAAAAGAAGAAAAGACCAGCGAATCAGCTGTTCCTGAACGTACCGCAACTGTGAAGCAGGATGAGCCCAGACAGGCGCAGATCCAGGATGCGCCGCGTGCCGCCGTGCGCACTGCGCCGGTGCAGACGAACCAGACCATAGAAGAAGATATGTTCAAGGGCAGCGGGGCTCCGCTTAATCAGTTCGATACGCCTGCATACCTGAGACGCGGAAACCAGTCCTGAGCGGCATAAACAAAACCGGCAGAGTATGTATGGGCAAGATTACTGCATGGCAAAGCTGGAATGAGTATAGAAATGATGAAGAATGGACAATAGAACTGCCCAAGGGAGGAGATCTGCCTTGGGCTGTCTTTTATCCTGCCGACTATTCGGTAGGAGCATCAAGCCTTGGTTTTCATTATATCTTCAGAACTTTAAGGGAATTGGGAGTGGCTGCCGAACGATTTTTTGCCGGTCCGGTTCCTTACCGCTCTGTTGATGCTGATACGCTGCTTGAACGATTTCCAGTTATAACGGCTGGAATTTCATATGAGGGGAATGCGGAAGTTTTCTTCAAATGGCTGAACGGCGCAAATATCCCGCTTTTGCCTGAAGACAGGCTGTCAGGCGGATATCCTGTTATTGGCGCCGGCGGCGCGATGACGTACATCAATCCGCTCCTTTTGTCCGGTGTATGCGACTTTATAGTACTGGGGGATGCCCTTGAATCAATGCCGCATGTAACGGAATGTCTGCGCATGTTCATGTCGGACGGGAAAAGAAAAAAGCTATGGGATTCGCTGGCTGAGGACCCTTCAATCCTTGTCCCGCCGGTGCATATAAAAGATGGGATTGTGACAGACAGGCGGTTTTTAGCAAATAATATGCCGCTTGGCAGACCATACCCGATGCACAGCACATGGGTCACGCCCCGGAGTACTTTCGGAGCCACTGTGCTGGTGGAGCTGCAGAGAGGATGCATTAGGAACTGCAAATACTGTACTCTTCCGCAGTGTTTCGGACATTCCAGATATCGTACCTTTGACTCCGTCAAGCCTGTGCTTGATGATCTTTTTGTTAAAACGGAAGCGGCCCAGGTGGGTCTCGTTACACCTGAGGCCGGTGACTATAAGGATATAGACCAGCTGCTGGATTTTCTCGCTGAAAAGGGTAAAGGTGTCTCATTCGCCTCACTGCGGCTTGACCGTCTGACTGAAAAAATGATTTCGGCGCTTACAACCGGAGGCCGGCACAGTATAACGGTTGCTCCTGAAACTGGAAGTGATGTGCTGCGATTTGCATGCGGGAAAAAATTTACAAACGAACTGATAATTGAAAAACTTGCACTTGCACGGTCAATGGGCATAAACCAGGCAAAACTGTACTTTATGCTTGGACTGCCTGATGAGACGGATGCCGACATAGTATCTGTCCCCGAGTTATGCAGGCGGATAATAAAAGAAACTTCACTGAACCTTATCCTTTCTGTAAACCCGTTTGTGCCTAAGCCGCGTACGCTATGGGAAAAAGAGCCTTTTATAGGCACTGCGGAGATACGCAGGAGATATGATCTGCTTGGCCGCGAGATAAGGAAGATAAATAAGAAGACTCCCCAGATGAGGCTGACAAGCCCTAAAGAGGCTGAATCTGAATTCAGGCTGGCCTGGTCAGGATACGTGGACAGTGTTTCTATTGCTGAAAATATATCTTTAAATAAAAAAAATAAAACGGCAAGTTCCAACAGGGACAAAACACTGCTAGAATTAGAGCATCTCTGGTGATTGCATGAAGGAGGGGTGGCTTAATGGTTACAAGAAGGGCTCGTAATTATAAGGAAAAGAGTCCGATGACTACATTTGGGCAGTTTATATTACCATTGACAGCTATAATGGCAATAGCATTGTTGTTTTTTAGTGTAAAACTGTTTTTCTTCAATCCAAATGAGGTTTCTCTGACAGCGGACGGCTCAGCTGTTTCGGAACAGAAAACATCAAGCCACGAAATTTTAAAAAAGCCGGCAGAAAATACGGAGCAGCCCACTGTGAAAAAAACTGTAAGGGTTTCTTCTGGAACAGTTTATACAAAACCGGTAACTGCAAAACCGGTTGATGACTCACAAAAACAGGCTGTAAAAGCACATGCTGAAACAAAACCGGCGGCAAAGGAACCTGTAAAGACAAAACCGCTGAAAAAGGATGTACAGAAAATCACACAGGCTGCTGTTAAAGAGCCTGTCAAACCAAAGCTGCAGGGTTTAAAAGAAAACACGGCGCCCGCCAAATCTGAAACACCAAAAGTTGCTGTCAAGGCGGGAACACCTGTCAGGCAGGTATCCGGCGGACAGGTCAAAACATCAGGTTCACGCTGGGATGTGCAGATAGGGGGCTTTTCATCTAAGGACAACGCTGCACAGCTGATGGACAAAGCCAAAACAAACGGACATGATGTTTATATATCGGAATCAACGCTTGACGGGAATGTATTTTACCGTGTGCGAGTAAAAGGCGGCGCCAGCCGCGAAGAGGCGGACAAATTGTCCGCAGAACTGCAGAAACAGGGTTATCCTGTTTATATTGTCGAAATAAAACAATGAGGTACTACGAAAGGTTGCACTCATAATGGCAGGTTTTGTAAAAGAAGTCACTCCAAGACTGAAGGCCCTGGAATATACTGCGGAAGAGCTTTTTTTCCCGTGGGATATTCGCTCATCGGATATCCCGCTTGACAGAGCGCTTGGCAGAAGGATATCACGAAGTCTTATTTCGGAAGCTCCGTATCCTCCCTTTACCAGGAGCCTGCGTGACGGTTATGCAGTTTACAGCCCTGATGTGGTTGCCGCCACCTCGGGAACACCGTCTTTTCTTAGAAAAAACGGCGATATCTCCATGGGCACGGTACCTGCATTTGGAATTTCGAGCGGCTGCACTGCGGCAATTCCGACAGGAGGAGTTCTTCCTGAAGGGGCCGATGCCGTTGTAATGCTTGAGGATACAACTGCCGCCGGAGACTGGATAGAAATCAGAAGAGGCGTGCAGTCCGGCGAAAACATAATATCTGCCGGAGAGGAAATCAGTTCGGGCAGTAAGCTTCTGGGCAGGGGAGATATGGTCGATTTCCGCTCAGTGAGCGTTCTTTCTGCTTTGGGTGTGAAAAATGTTCCTGCCATAGATATGCGTATAAGCATATTGAGCACCGGTGATGAAATAGTTCCTGTTGAGACTGCTGCACTGCCGCCGGGCTGCGTAAGGGATGCAAACGGATGGTCGGTCAGGGCCCTTCTTGAAAGACATGGGTTCAGCGCGGATTATGCCGGAATTGTTTCGGATGACGGGGACAGTTTTGAAAAAAGGGTTATGGATGAACTTGAAAAATGCGATGTCCTTGTACTAAGCGGAGGCTCGTCAGTAGGAATACGCGACCACTGTTCACAGGTGCTTGAAGCGCTGCCTGCGCCAGGCCTTCTTGTACGCGGTATTAATATAATGCCTGGCAAACCTGCTCTCATAGCAGGCTGCAGGGAGGATAAAAACTTGTTGTCAGCCTTCCCGGGCATCCGCTGTCATGTTTTACGGTGGCCTATGTCCTTCTGATCCCTCTTCTTATGAAAATGACCGGGGCCGAACATGAAAACTACGGGCATAAGATATTCCTTAAAATGTCAAGGGACCTGACTGCAAGGACCGGTCCGGAAGAATTTGTCCCCTGCCGCATAACTGCTGACGGCAGGGCCGAGCCGCTTTTAGCAAAATCAGGTTACGTGTCGTCGCTTGTTTTTTCCGACGGATTTATCAGAATACCTGAGGACCGTGAAACTATAAGGGCTGAAGAGACTGCGGAGGTGTGGATATGGTAGCAAAATATCCTGAGCATATAGCTTTGGAAGAGGCTTGGAAATTAATTGAGTCCGCATTTAAGGATATTCCGGCATCATATGGTACAGAAGCCGATATTTCAAAATCGCTCGGGCTTGTGCTCTCAAGGGATATCACAGCCCAAAGAAATGTCCCTCATTATGCTGCGTCGGCAGTAGACGGATACGCGCTGAAGGCATCATGCACAATAGGTGCATCTTCTGCGACCCCGGTTTATGTGACGCCTGAAAATTACGCATGGATGAACACGGGCGGAGATATACCGTCATGGTCCGATTCCGTGCTGATGGTAGAGGATTCATCAATGGACGCTGAAAGGCTGATGGTCTTTAAGACGCTGACTCCTTCCGCGAATGTAAGGCCGCTCGGTGAAGAATGTAATGGCAGGGCAGATAATAGCAAGGGAAGGGGATATTGTATCTCCTGCTCTCATATCGCTGTTCCTGTGCGCAGGCATAGAAAAGGTTCCGGTGATGCGCCGTCCGCGGACTCTTTTCATACCGACAGGTGATGAGATAATTGCACGAAAGAACTGGCTTGCGGATTCCAAACCAAAATCAGGCACAGTCGCTGAAAGCAATTCGCTTTTTATAGAGTCTTCTTTTAAATCATGGGGATATGATATAGATGTGTCAAAAATACTGCCCGATGATGCAGAAATATTGGAAGAGCATGTGCTGAAGGCAGTTGAAGAATATGATCTTGTACTTGTCGGAGCCGGTTCTGCAAAGGGACGGAGAGATCATACGCTTGAAGTTTTCGAGCATGCGGGAGAGATCGTTTTCCGCTGGCTGCGCATGAAGCCCGGACGTCCGGCCATGGCAGCCAAGATATCAGGTACGCCTGTAATATGCCTACCCGGCTTCCCTATGTCTACAGCAGTGGTGCTTTGGAGTCTGGTATTCCCTCTTTTAAATATGCTTTCGTCAAAAGCCGGAAAACAGGAGGACCTGATAAGGCAGGCTATAGGCTGCATATGCACGTGGGATACCAAACTGCTCGTACCGCATTCTTCTCCGGCAGGCATAAGGGAGTGGCTCAGGGTAAAGACAGCGAGAGTAGGCGGACAGATTTACTGCTGGGCGCTTACTTCAGGTGCAAGTGTCCTGTGGGCCCTTGCTGAGGCGGATGGTATAGCATTGCTGCCTGCGTCTGCCCTTGAATGTGAAAAAGGTACGGATGTTCCTGTATGGATGACGCGTGATGTAGACCTTGATAAAAGGATACTTTTTCAGGGGTCGGATGATCCGGCGATACAGCTTCTTGCAACTCCAATAAGGCGCAGGGGCGGAGAATTGGTATCGCGGGCAGTCGGCAGCATGGGCGGGCTGGCAGCCCTGGGAAGGGGCGAATGCCATCTTGCTGCAGCTCACCTCCTTGATGAAAGTGACGGGACATACAACGACAGTTTTATAAAACGCTTTTCCAACGGCCGCAAATGGGAGAGGATACTTGTTTTCTACCGTATGCAGGGGATCATAGTGCAGAAAGGAAATCCTAAAAATATTCACAGTTTTGAAGATCTGTGCAGTTGTGATCTGGTATTTTCAAACAGGCAGCCTGGCGCCGGAACACGTGTTTTGTTCGACCATCTTCTGAAACAGTGCAATAAGGCTCCTTCAGATATAAAAGGATACGAGCAGCAGTGCACAACGCATATGGAAGCTGCCAACAGGGTCTACACAGGACTGGCGGACGCCACTCTTGGAATAAAATCAGCAGCCGATGCGCTCGGGCTTGATTTCGTGCCTCTTGCTGAAGAACCCTATGAACTGGTTATCCCGTCGGAATATATGGAACATCCTGCGATAAAAGCTCTTATTGACAGCCTGAAAGATGAAGGATGGCGTAAAAAGGTTGAAAACATGGGGGGGTACAGATGGACAGATTAATAGACGATTACGGGCGGCACCTTAATTATGTCCGTATTTCCGTTACAGACAGATGCAACTTTCGCTGTCTGTACTGTATGCCTCCTGAAGGAATCAAATGCCTTGATCATAAAGATATAATGAGATATGAAGAGATATTATGGCTCTGCGGTATCTTTCGTGAGCTTGGTGTCGGCAAATTCAGATTTACAGGCGGAGAGCCGCTTGTGCGCAAAGATATCATACATTTTCTGACTGACCTCAAGCGGATGTACCCTGATATAAAAACCGCTCTTACAACGAATGCGTCACTGCTCGGGCAGTATGCGGAAGAGCTTGCCGGTGCCGGATTGCATTCGCTTAACATTAGCCTTGATACCCTTGACCCTGAAAAATTTGCAAAAATAACACGGATAGGTGATCTTGAAACTGTAATATTTGGGATAAGGGCGGCGGTCAGGGTAGGGATAAAGAACATAAAGCTCAATACCGTGCTCATAAGGGGATTCAATGAAGACGAAATAGGCCGTCTCCTAAAATTTTCAAAGGACGAAGGACTGCTTCTCCGGCTTATAGAATTCATGCCCCTTGAGGACGGCATATGGAAAAAAGAAGCTTTTATAAGCGGCGAAGAAATATTGACGATGCTGCCTGACGGAAATTTCTGGAAACCTGAAAGCAGCGCATCCCGTGAAGCAGGTCCGGCCCAGTATTACTTCAATGAGAAGACAGGCGACCATATCGGTATCATAACCGCTGTTTCGAACCATTTCTGTAAATACTGCAACAGGCTCAGAATATCAGCTTCCGGTAATCTTAGGACATGCCTGTTCAACCCTGATGAGATCCCTCTGAGGCCTCTTATACTTGCAGGCGACAAAGACGGCATAAAGAAGCTCATACTTGACAGCATCAGGAGCAAACCACGCTGCTGGAACGATATCAGGACAGGACACCAGCATATGTCAGGGATCGGCGGATAAAGATACTGGCGCATGATGCATTGCAGCCTGTGTATTATCTCTTTCCGTCATGCCTCCGATATTTGAAGAATGTTCTGTATATTATAAATATGTATGAAACGATGAATATAGTCCATAATACTGAAACATGGGCTATAAAAAAATCTGAGAAATAAGCTCCTGCCAGTATTCCAAGGGATAGCAGCGTGATTTTGAGACACGTGAAATCAAAGATGGTATAGTTTCTTGCGGCATTCAATGTACTCTTTATAAAACCGTCCATTATACGTGCCCTCCTTTTTATTAAGAGACGCTGATCTGTGTTTGGGATCTTGCTGCAGCGGCATATGATTTTACTGCAATAATGATCAGTCGGACACTGCGGTCTGATTCCGGCCCTGCCTTTTTGCCTTGAACAATGCATCATCTGCCTGTTTTATCAAAATATTGCTTTTGCTTTTTTCATTCGGGACCGCAGTTGCAACTCCTATACTCAGCGTGCAGGAAGCTGGTTCATCAAAATGCCGCACTGTCTTACGCAGCTCGTCGAGTGCATTTCTGATATTTTCAACTTCAGTTACGCATTCACATTTGAAGTGTCAGGGAATATTATTAAAAACTCGTCTCCTCCGTAACGTCCTGCAACATAGCCTGGTTTTTTTATTTTTTCAACTATTTTTGAAGCTACATTTTTCAGCATCTTATCTCCGCAGGCATGTCCGTATTCGTCATTGTATTGTTTAAAGCTGTCTATGTCTATAAAGCATATTGACATAGGAGTTCGTGTTCTATGCAGTTTGACCATTCATTTTCAAGGATACGGTCGATATAACGTCTGTTGTAAAGGCCTGTAAGCTCATCAAGGTTTGAGAGCAGGTAAAGCTGTCTGTTATTACTGTAAATTTCATCGGAAAAATATATACCTATTATGTTTGTAAATAATATCCCTGTATAAAACGACTCGAAGCCGAAAGTTTCAGGCGGGACCTTATGAAACAAATATATGACCGTCAAAATTAGACTGAACAGCATCGGCGGGATGATCCTCAAAATACGTTTATGCTGGGGTATTATGATGTACATTGATATTATCAGAGGGATCTCCACCGCTAAAGAAAGGTAATATCCGGCAGGTCTTTTTATGTCTGAAATTATCTGCATTGCCAGAATGCCCATTTCCCAGATGAATACATATCTTCCGTACCTTAACGGGTCCGGTTTGTCCATGTGCAGTAAGATCCAAAAAAACAGCATCATTGTCGAGGCGAATAATATTACACGTGAAAATAAAAGAAGTTTTTCTGAAAATAACATTTCATTCATGTTTTTGCTGTTTATTATTAAAATCATATCGATATCATGCCAGAACGCTACGCACAAAATAACAAGAAGCAGACCTATGCATGCGGCACCGCTCTTTACGTCATACTTCCATCTTGAATAAAGATAATCTATGTCACTCATGTATGAGGGTTGTTCTTCAAATTTATTCAGCATAGTCCACCTTCTGAAGTAGTAAATATATCGTGTAAAATCCCGTATGCAGCCGTGACATGACAATGCCGATAAGGGAGCAAAAAAATTACTGGCAGCTATTTTATCGGAATTATCAGCCATCCAGTGCAATTTGATTCCCTGCATAGGCCTTGTCCGGATGAGAAATGGGTCAGGGCTGGAAGCATCAAATATCTTAATATTACATTTCTATATTTCATCGAATCTTATATTAAGTATAGTATATTTCTTCCAGTTTTTGAAATCGAAGTGCCACCACTCATTATGGAATACTTTGAACCCTTCTCCTTCCATAACGACCCTCAGCTTGGTGCGGAGCTCCCGCTGCGCTGTGGTCCCTCCGGGATACAACGGGTGCGCGCGGATCGAAAACTCGTCATATCCGCTGCCCATATCCGCTTCCTTTCCAGTTTTTAAATCATAAAGGCTCAGGTCCACAGCTCCGCCGCGGTTATGCCGTGACCCCTTCGACGGGTCTGCGACGAAATCTTTCTGGCTGTCCGGAGTTGCATCCCAGAACATCTTTGTAACGTACCATGGACGGTATGCATCGTGAATAACCAGGCCGTACCCGTATCCGGCGAGATGTGAACTCACACGGGCAAGGGCTTCCGCCGCCTCGCGCTGCAGAAAGGCTCTCGGCTGGTCGTAGAGCTTTATACCCATGAAATTGTTTGTTGTCGCATAACGTATATCCAGTTTGATAGTAGGGTCCAGTTTTATAAGTTCCACAAGGTCTGGCTTGACAAAATTGCCTTTTTCCACAGGAGGTTTCGCAGATAAAGCGCGTTTTCTAAGTCCTCAGCCGACATAAGAGGTTTTATCTTAAAGGTTATGCCTGATTCGGCATCGAATAAATTCCTTTTGAATTGCTTGGACCCGATAAAGACATAAGCGCCCCTGCCGTTTTTATCGGTTTCAAACCGCATGGGTGAGCTTTTCCTTCCAGACGGTCCGTAATTTAGCAGCTTATATGTGTTCTTCGAAATTGCCTGAACCGGAAAACCTGAATATCTCAAAAACATTTTATCCTGATCCGGTTCAGTATTATAGAGCAGCTCCATGCAGCCGTTGCTTTCTCTTATCAGTATCCGTTCGCTGCCGTTTGAATACATTCCAAGAAGCTGGTCGAAAACAGTTCCGGCATAAACCGGCTGTAAAGATGTGCCCAATAAAACTGAAATAGCAAACAGTAACATTAAAATACCGCGCTTCCAAACTTTCATTCTTGTTCCGCCGCCTTCAAAATAATATTTTATCGCTGCTTACTGCTTCCGATAGTTTAAAACCCTGCACCGGCGCAGAAATAAGAAAATTAATGCCGCACCGCCTATGTAAATATCATAAACCTGTATCCGCCGATTGTTTATATTATAAAAGTCAACAGACCGGCAAGATATGCAGAAGTTCACAGATAACCAGTTTATTCCAATTAAATATAAAAAAGAGACGCGATGATAACCTATTTTACAAACGCGCTTAACATGACGCATGTACATGTTTACCATAACAGGGACTGATGTTTATTACTGCGCTGCATAATGCCCTTTGCCTGCTTCTTAATTCAATGTTTCCGGAGTAAGGAATAATCCCGTTAAAATGGGAGGTGATGCCGGTATCCGTGCCGCAATAGCTGGCGCTACCTCTGCGCCTGTTTTGTTTTGTCATGTACCGGGTCCGCGGCACAGAATATCCGGCAGAAAATCTGCCTGACGGTTGATTTTTCAAATAAAATATATATACAGAAAATTTTATAAAGGTATAATTATGAAACGTAAGTATATAATTTACATGAATAGCGCCTTTTGTGATCAATTAGATAAAGTAATAAATTAATTGTGGCTGTTATTGAAGCCAAAGATAACGGATCACTTAGGCAAGCCATGATGCCCCCCCTCTGTTTTTTTGTGACCCGGTTCTGTGTTTCATGGAGCAGATATTTTGACAACCGTGTAATAGTCAGCTGTCTTGCAGACGAATATTGTGTAACATTCTCGTCAAGGTAAATTATCTTTTACCAGGCGATATGATTATTTTAAGAAAAGGGGTTCATATACGTGAAAAAAACGACATTTATTTTATGCATCTGCTTCAGTTTCTCAATGCTTTCATCAGCATGTGCCAACACGCTCACCGGCAGGGAAACTATTTATCAGGGCGCTACGATGGAAGCGCTTTTGGCAGGAAACTATGGCGGAGTGGCTGATGTCGAAAAAATAAAATCGCAGGGGGATGTCGGACTGGGAACTTTTGAAGGACTTGACGGAGAGATGATCATCCTCGACGGAAAAGTCTATAAGGCTGCGAAAACAGGCAAGGTCACAGAAGAAGGGGATAAGGCGCAAAGTCCTTTTTATGCTGTTACTGTTTTTGATGCGGACATAACAAAAAAGATCAGAAACAATGGCGGTATGGGGCTTGATCAGTTGAAAGCAGAGCTTGACAAGCTTCGTCCACGCAATGATTTGCCTTATGCTGTTGTAATTAAGGGGAAATTCAAATCCATAAAAGTGCGCAGTGTCGGACCGTACCAACCTCCATTCCCGCTGCTCTCTGATGCGCTAAAGGAACAGCAGGTATTTGATTACAAAAACATCTCAGGCAGGCTGGTTGGCTTTTGGATGCCCGCTTATATCGGTAATACCAATGCCGCTGGTTATCACCTGCACTTTCTTTCTGACGACTGCAAAAAAGGCGGACATGTCCTTGGTTTGATTATAAATGAAGCTGAAATCAGCTTAGATGAGACGCCTGATCTTCAAATTGAATTTTCTCCATATCCGACAAAACCTCTGGAAAAACCGGACAGTTATAAGTCGTAGCTTTAAAATATAAATCAGAGCACAAGGCAGACAGCGAAGGAGGATGAGATCATGAGGGGAAAATTCATGTTAAAAGACGAATTCGTTTATAAAATGCCGGTACATTTTGGAGGTGAAGAGTTTTTCCCCGTGCGAACAGTTTATGGAGACATGAACTGTATCAGCCTGCAATTTGAAACCAGACTGGATTCCTTGCTGCAGCTTATCCCGGATGACTTCGAACTCCTGGAGCCTTTGGTCAATGTGCAATATGCGAATTGCCGTGATGTGGATTGGTTGTCTGGCGGTGAATACCGCCTCATACAAGCTTCTGCGCCTGTAAGGTACATAGGTAATTCCGAGATGCTTTTGGGCGAATACGTGCTTGTGATCTGGGAAAACAAAGCATGTCCGATTATCGGCGGGCGAGAGGAAGACGGCATGCCTAAAATTTTTGCAGATATTGCTTCAGAGCGCCATGTGGGCGGCCATTGGTTTACAGCAGCAAGTTATGAAAATAATACTTTTTTGACTTTCGATTTTCAGAGACAGTCTGAACTTGGCAAAAAGAAATTGCTAAGCTTAACGAACATGCCAGAGTCAATTATTTTGGCTGGAGATATATCCCAAACCTCGGCAAGGGCGGTGCGGCTCTCAGCCACGCGACCCTCTATCCTCAGGAGATGACAGTAAGCCGGGCCTGGGTAGGGGAGGGGCGTATTAATTGGCCTGAGTTCCCACTCGAAATTAATCTTTTGCAATATAAAATAATCAATACGCTGGCAAATTTGCCGGCGTTGAAGTACACAAGCTCGCTGATGATGAAAGGTTCGGCAATACTCAACGTCGGAGACTCAAGGCCTTTGCCTTGATCAATGAAAGGGGTGTGTCATGAACGGATATTTTGAAAACAAAGTTGCGGTAGTGACTGGCGCTGCTTCGGGCATAGGCCTCGGAATTACGGAAAAACTGCTCAAAAACGGAGCTATGGCTGTTTTTATGGGAGACCTCAAGGAGGAAACTTTAACCAAAGAATCCGAAAGGCTTGGCAATGAATATCCCGGAAGGGTACATCCGGTGATGACCGATGTAACAAAACCTGATGACGTTAAGAAGCTTATCAGCGCTGCCAAAGATTTTGACGGGCATCTTGATTTTGTCTTCAACAACGCCGGTACGGGGCTGACTCTTCCGACTGAGAAAATCACTTTTGAGATCTGGAAATTTATAATTGACCTCAATGTGATGGGAGTTATTTATGGTACTTATACAGCAATACCTATTATGCGCGAGCAGGGTTTCGGACATATCATTAACACGGGTTCTCTCGGCGGATTGGTTCCGGCTGCATATCAGGCTGTCTACGCAGCCAGCAAAAGTGCTGTGATTACAATGACAGAGTGCCTGCAATACGAGCTGGAAAACGAGGGTCTGCATTTCAGCGTATTTTGCCCAGGCAATGTAAGAACGTCTATTTTCGGCGGATTAACACCGCCATCTGATTCTATCAGCGTGGAGGAAGCGGTTGATTATATATTCAGGGGACTTGAGAATAAGGAACTGATTATAGTATTTCCGCAATTTGGACGGGATATCGACGCTCTTTACAGAGAAAACAGACATGAATTTGATAAGTGGGCGCGGCAGATAGCTGCCGAACGACGTGAAAACTACCGCACAAAAGGATCATATTGCTAGGTCGGATTGTCTTGGCTGGCATAAGTGCAAAATAGCAGGAATATGACAAACACCGGATATTAGATAAAGCGGATATCTCATTTGATCAGGTAATTTTGCTCGTTGCCGGGATGACGATGCTGATGACCGGATTTTTGCTTTTTCCTGTTTCTGCAGGAATACTTCCGTACTACGAAAATGGATTGTATGGATTGCTCCTGTTCATTTTTGCATTGCAAATGGTCACTCTTGGAAAAACTCCCTTCGGCGATATGAGGAGGTCAAAACTTTTACTTGCTGTCGGAGCGGCTATTGCGTCAGTAGGTATAGTTACATGTTTTGTTCCTGAGATATTCAACCAAATACCGCGTATTTTGCTGTTTCTCTGTTTTGGACCAGGAGGGATTTTGCTCCTTCTGCAAATGTTTTTTTTTAAAAGATAAATTCCGGTCCTGGATAAAACATGGTGAAATTTTCCGGAAACTTATTTTTTCCTGCAGTACTGTTTATGTTTTGTCAGTGCTTATAGGATTGCTTATTTGGAAGCAGGATCTGCTGACAACTCCCATAACAGCAGTTGTTGTGCTGATTTATGGGGCAGCTATAGTATATCTTGCAGCTGTTCTCCAAAAGATATATTATCTTTATCCAGAAGCTGAAAGAAAATGTAAAAGCGATATTGAACTTTCCGATGACAGGGCGATGATCCTGCTTACCGGGATTTTTATGGTGCTTCTCGGGGTGCTGTTGATTCCGGTAACTTTCGGTATGCTTCCTTTTTCGGGAAGTGCGCAGCTCGGCCTTTTAATGGTGATCATGGCGATCCAGATGCTTGCTTTTGGCAATACGCCGGTAGGAGCTTCTACACGTTCATGGCTGGTTGTATTTGCGGGACTTTTGTTTGCGGCGTTAGGGATCGTATCCTGTATAATTCCGGAAATATTGGTTTCACATCTCACATTTCTTATCGGAGTTCTGAACATCCTTAGCGGTGTAATTTCGCTGGGTAAAATGTGTATTTCTTTTTTTCAAAAGGCCGGGGAACCACGCGGACCCATAC
>Ga0268359_13156_pt1 | contig 47783 bp, 60 predicted proteins | sample BioMet11_FD_194416 | JGI IMG/M metagenome (GOLD analysis project Ga0268359, IMG submission 194416) | Sewage microbial communities from Oakland, California, United States - Biofuel 11 (PacBio Assembly) | ecosystem: Engineered > Wastewater > Sewage > Unclassified | place: USA: California | collected...
GAACGTATACTGTATCTGAGACGGCGATGAATGCCCGTATGAATCACATGGAACAGCGTATGGACCGATTGGACGGCGGAACTGCGGTCATGAATCCTGGGGAAGAAAAAACATTGCTCAACAGTTCGAATGATTGGAAATATTGTCGGCAATGTGGGGCTAAAATAGATGTTTCTGCATCATATTGCCCTAATTGTGGGACAAAACTGCCAAAAAATTGATATGGCTGAATGTCCGTATTGCTATAATGATGTTTATTTTGATGCGGGAAATTGTCCGTATTACTATCGGGGGTTAAGTTAAGAGGAGGAATCCTGTATTGAATATAAGAAGAAGAATATGTGAATATTACGGTAAATATCGAGTGACTGTATCCGGAGATATATCGATTGCATCGGTAAATCCGACGGTTTTATATGAACTTGTTGGTGAACAACGCCGGGATGTGGAGAAAATGATAGATACACTGCAGGAAACAATATCCATTTTAAAAGTGGAAATTAAAAATGGAATCAATGAAGCAGAAATTAATTTCTTTGCATTTGGCAGTGCATTGTCAGACAAAGCTTTTTTAGATCATCTGCAAGAATGGCTGATCCAAACTGCCAGAATATTGACCTCTGATATCAAAACTGTTGTGACAATTAATTTTAATGGTATTTTTTTCAGGAATAGAGTAGAAGAGCATTTCCGCTTTCTTAATAAAGGAATGGAAATTCAATATCGAATAACTGAAAAAAAGAATAGAACGAGGTATGATTATGTCTCTCGTTCTTCATATACTCGTATATTAGGAACGGTGGTGCTTATTGCCGCATTAGTTTGGTTTATATACAATAATGTTGCTGTGCAGCCGCCTCAGGCGGGTAATTAGTGTGATGCAGGAGGATTGCTATGGAATTGGAGGAGTGTCGCGAACAAATCGACGTCATTGATAAAAAATTGACGCAGTTATTGGAGCAGCGTATGGCTATCGTAGCACGTGTGGCGGAATATAAAGAACTACATCATATGGATGTATATGATCCTAAGCGGGAAATTGCCGTGCTGGATAAAATTGCAATACGTATAAAAAATGAAAAGTTGATACCCCATATTAAGCAGATATATACTTGTATTATGAATGAGAGCAAAAAGTATGAACGGAAGCGAATGGAACGGTGATATGATGGAGAATGAGGAAATAATAAGAGGAAGTGTGGAATCCATTATATTTCAGGCACCGGATTCCGATTTTCTTATTTTTCGGATACGCATAGATGAAAATGATTCCAATCTCACTATTATGGGAAAAGGACTTAAACCGCTGGTTGGAGAGCGGTTGGAAATCAAAGGACACTATGTGGTGCATAAAAGATACGGCCGTCAATTTTCTGCATCTTTTTGGCAACGCATGGTACCTGATACGGAAGAAGGCATTATACGTTTTTTGTCTTCCCGCACCGTAAATGGAATAGGTCCGGCATTGGCACAGCGCATTGTTGACGTCTTTGGAAAAGAGACGATTCGCATCATTGAACAAGAACCGCAGAAATTACTTCAAATAGAAGGAATCGGCAATAAAAAATTAGCGATGCTTACAGACTCTTTTTATGAGGAGAAGAAAGTAAATGAATTGGCTCTTGCATTGGAAACACATGGTATATCCGGGCGTTTTGCCGGGCGGTTATTGCAAGTATATGGTGAAGAAGCGAACTATGTTCTGATTCATGAACCATATCGCATGGTTCGTGAAGTGGATGGCATTGGATTTAAAACGGCAGATCAGATTGCCTTGGCTTTCGGAATGAATCCATTGTCAGAGGAGCGGCTGGCAGCAGGCCTTATTTATGTTTTATACGATATGACCCAAAGTGGACATGTATGCGTGCCGGATAATGAACTGGTCCATCGAGCCGCTGCAATTTTGAGGGCTGAGGAAGTAGTGCTGCGGGAAATACTTAATAATTCAATTCAAATGGGACAACTCATTACGTCCTATTATGGTGGCGTTACGTATGTCTATACAGAGGAAGCGTATACAGAAGAAGTAGAAGCAGCCCGTCATATTATAGAGATGACGGAAATGGCACCCTTACAGACAACATCCCATGTGGCATTATTTTTAGAGCGTTGGCAGCAGGATTGTAAATTTAAGCTGGCAGATGAGCAAATACAGGCAGTCGAGCAATCTTTAGAAACAGGAATTATGGTTATTACAGGCGGTCCGGGAACTGGAAAAACAACTATCATACAGACTATCATTCGATTAGCTGAACAGGAAGGATTGCGGATTATGTTATGTGCACCCACGGGAAGAGCGGCTAAGCGGCTTACGGAGACGACGAATCGGGAGGCCTTGACAATTCATCGTTTGCTCGGGCCTGGCGGATATGTTGGAACGAAGCAGATATTTGATCATAATGAAGCCAATCCACTCCCGGCAGATTTAGTTATTGTTGATGAGGTATCTATGCTTGATTGGAACTGATGTATCACTTGATGAATGCCTTGCGTCCTGAATGCCGCTGTATACTTGTTGGGGATGCAGATCAGCTGCCTTCCGTTGGAGCGGGAGCGATATTGCATGACATTATACGGTCTGAAGTGGTTCCTGTTGTGCGATTACAGACGGTTTTTCGTCAAAAAGATGGCGGTCGTATTGTGACGAACGCTCATTTAATTAATCGTGGACGGCTGCCTGTAGTAGATATAGGCGGAGAATTTCAGTTTTTGGAAATTGCTGATGAAAAATCGGGTGCTGTTTTGATTAGTAAGCTTTATGCACAAGAAATCAAGCAAACGGGGGATAAGTTTTCCGTGCAAGTTTTATCTCCCATGTATCGGCAGGAGTGCGGAGTGGATCATTTAAACCAATTGATCCAAGAACAAACGAACGGGGCAGCTCCGGAAAAGCAAGAATATAAAAACGGAAGCATTTTTTTCGTGTAGGAGATAAAGTGATGCAGAAAAAAAATGATTATGATAAAGGTGTCTTTAATGGTGACATAGGGGAAATATATGCTATTCAGCAAGATATGATCCACGTGCGTTATCCCGAACAGGATGTAAAATACGAAGGACGGGAAGTAGAGGAAATTACATTGGCCTATGCGGTGACGGTCCATAAAAGTCAAGGCAGCGAATATCATACCGTTATAATGGCACTGGTAAATAGTCATGCTATTATGCTGCAGCGTAATTTGTTCTATACGGCCGTAACGCGGGCCAAACGAAAAGTTATTCTAGTCGGTACTAAAAAGGCCTTGCGGCTGGCTGTGGAAAATGTGCGCACAAGTCGTAGGTTCACTTTGCTGGCACAGCGTTTGCGAGAGGAAGAGTTATGTTAAAACGTATGGGCTGTGTTCTCCTTGATTTAGTATATCCGCCTCGATGTCCTGGATGTGGCTGTTCTGTGGAGGTGCATGGAAACTGGTGTCCCCCTTGTTTCGCCAAAATCTGGCAGCCGCGCATGATCAGCGGCAGTCATAAAGCGGGAAAATTGGATGGATGCTATGCGTTAACCTCTTACAGTGGGGATATGAAAAAAATATTGCGTGCCTTGAAATACAGTCGCGCTTTAAATATGAAAAAGGTTGTCAGTATATATTGGATGCATTTCCCTGGCAGGATAGGTTTGCTAGAATAGATGCTGTCGTTCCGGTGCCTTTATCGACACGGCGTATGTATAAAAGAGGGTATAATCAGACTGAAGTTATTTTTCGTCCCTGGGTGGAACGGTATGGATGTTGGAAAGACTTGCTTGAACGGGTTCGTTCTACAGAGGCGCAATGGCATCTTACTAAGCAGCAGCGAGAAAAGAATTTAAAAAGAGCCTTTGAAATAAACAAAGACTCTTTTTGTATTACGGGGACACACTTACTGTTAGTTGACGTAATGACGTTGGGATTGATACAAAACAACAAAAAGTGTGCATAGCAGAAGAACGCATAAAATATGGGAAGTTTGTGAACTGGCTCAATGAGCTGGTTCTTTTTTTTATGTCTGCAATACCGCGAATGGAATAAATTTTAATTTGTATTTTGGACGAAAGATGAATACGGTGTTAACGATAGCGAATAAATCGTTAAAAAGTTCAATGTCATTACTGCTTTTTGAGATGGCACATCTAATGGAAACGGGAACTGACATTTCAAAATGCAAAAATTGTGGCAATTATTTCATACAAACGGGACGATCTGATGCTATATATTGTGAGTATCCATCTCCGAAAAATCCTGAGCGGACATGCAAGGAGATAGGTGCGCAAATAACACGAACGGAAAAGATGAAAAAGGATACAGCTACTCGTTTATATCGGAATATATACATGCGTGACAAAATGCTTCAAAAAAGACATCCGGATAAAAAGGAATATGACACAAGGCTGAATCAGTTAGTAGAGGGGGCTAAACGATGGAGAAAAATTTTAAAGCACCACCCCCGATCGATATGCCGACTATATGGATTGGGTAAAGCAATACGATCATCATTAAGAAAAAAAATATTACGAAAGTTTGTTATTGAATACGCAACATGAATGTTGAACTAAAACTGGAAATTTACATTTACGTAAATATAATAAATATAATTGACATATTAGTTAATAAATGATATTATTATGACATAAATAGAGAGAAGGTGACTTCACATGGTTAGGGAATTCAATAAAAAACGCCTATTTGACAATATAAACTACCTTATTGGAGAGTCTGGAAAAAAAATTGGTGAGTTAGAAACGGAAGCTGGGGTCAGTCCCGGATATATATCACGCGCAAGCAAGGACGGTGGTACGAAGCCGGGAATTGAATTCATTATGAATATTGCAGAGATACTGCATGTAAGCGTAGATATGTTGTTGAAAGTGGATATTGCCAGTCTTACCCCGACGGAGAGATACCTTGTTTCGTTTCTTGAGAAGATAAATACAGATACAATTGATGATAAGCTGGATTGGGAGAGGGAATCAGCAGATGGGTTAAACAGACAGGAACGTGATATTGATCCTGATAGAAATATAGAACATCCACTATTCCGTTATGAAACTTTTTATGAGCCGAATGAGGAGGGATATTCTGAAGAAATATCACGAGTAGTATTTGTTTCGCATAGTTTTGATTGCCATACAGCTATAAAGGGAGATTGTTATCATATCAGTCTGAAAAATGGCGCAAAACTTTATCTGATGAATATTAGTAAAAGCGTGTATCGTACAAGTGATCCGAATGCATTTGCAAAGGAAATATGGATGTGTGTGCCGGGCAGTATACCACAGTTTTTGTGCAGCAATAGAGGTGAATCAGAACTGGAATATCTGGTAGATAGTCTTTATGCTAGCGTTTGCGAGAACTCAAAGCACCCAAAAGTAAAAAAGGATATTAAATACATTATTGATGCGTTTATGCGGGATGATATCGAGGACGATCCTGCTACATCTTCTGATAATGAAATACCGTTTTAAGGAGGAACCAATACTATGATAAAAAAGCAGGTTCGCAATTTGCACAGTAATAAACCTACAGCCCCGCGAGTATTTGATGTTACCGTTGAAGGCACTTCAGTCAATCTGAAAGTGAAAATCGGTAAAGATAAATATGAGACGATACCCTGGGACGATGTGGTCTATCAGGTGGAAGCAGCAAAATCATTAGCTCAGTAGTATAGAAACTATCGCAATCAGTCCCGTAACCAATCGAGGAACTAAACGCCGGAGTTATCTATTTTTAGCCGAAAGGCAGAAGTAGATAACTCCGGCGTTTTTTTTTGTTTACCGGTCGTTAAAAAATAATAATTCATCAGTTATTGTTGTCGGCTACATCAGTCGGCTAATAATCCCGTCTTAATGTTCATCCGCTGACGAGTGGATGCCCAGAGCGGAGAGACGGTTTACAAGTTAATAGTGTCAACCCACTGGGACGGTTGGCCGATAAGAAGCGAGGATGCGTCTTATGGCCAATACAATGGGAAACCCTGTGCGGATTCTCGCTTCGTTTTTAAACGAAGGAGAGTCTACACAATGGACAAATTTGACAATCTACAGACAAACAGCGAAAACAGGCAATATTACATTCCCATGGAGGTAACACCGGAAACCATCAAGGATTTTGGCATTGATCCGGCGGATGTAGTTTGGACGAAAATTGGAAATGAATCGAAAAAGTTGTTATGGTTCCAGCAACCAAAGAACAATATTATGAATATATGCGTCCACTTTGGCGTGAGAATAAGCGTGAACAGCGTTTGAGCAAGACGGTATCATGCGAGGTGGATGATGTTGCAAATAAGGAAAGGTGTAAGGAGTGGCAGAAAACGGTCGGTTTCCTTGGACGAATTATTCAATAACACCGAATACGAAGTTGCTGATACTTCCGACCTTGAAGCGGATGTTATGAAAAAAATGCTGATTGACGAACTGCACAAGGTGCTGGACGAGTTGGAAGAAATTGACCGTACCATTATGGATATGTATGGCACCGGTCATAGCGAAGCCGAAATCGGGCGGGTCATCGGCATGAGCCAGAAAGGTGTTAACAAGCGCAAACACCGGATTTTACTGAAGATAAAGACCCAAATGAGTAATTTAAAATAAGGAGCAAATCTCCGCCTGTTTCATCACAGCAGTATGTGGTGGAACAGGCTTTTATATTTTTTTAGCAATTATGGTTCTTAAAATATCGGCAGATGTCCTTTTACTTACAGAGGGGCAGAAAAGCCACTCGGAAGGGACGGTGTCAACATGACAATCCGATGCAGATCAGGCACAAAAGCAAATGGCCGTCAGGAACTCGACCGTGAGTTATCTGATGTACTTATTGCAATCAGTGTGGTGTCAAGGCGAATCGCTGACAGGTTTTTGGAAGTCAGCACAGATGAACAGTGAAGAGAGAAGGAGACAATCCCAATGGGAAAAGAACACGAATTATCCATGCTCATTGACGAGCTCAAAAAATGTGGTGAAACATTGGTCGGTATTTCTGGCGAACTGGCTGTTTTTTTCAGCGGTGCGGATGCAGAAAAATCGCCTGCAAAAAAGGCTGATGTTAAGAAAAAAGCAGTCAGGGATCCTAAAGCCGGAGTACAGAAAGAAAAGGAACTCACGCTTGAGATGTCAGGGCTGTTTGTGCAGATAAGGCCCGCCAAGGCTATACCGCACAGGTCAAGGCAATCATTAATCAGCATGGTGTGGGAAGACTGTCCGATGTAAACTCGGTAGAATACAAGACCCTGCTTGCGGAAGTGGAGGGTACTTGGTAATGCCAGATAAACACGCAATCTTATCAGCCTCATCCAGCTACAGATGGCTGCAATGCCCGCCATCGGCATTGCTGTGTGCTAAAGCGGGCGATACCACCAGCGAGTTTGCCATACAGGGAACGGATGCCCATAGCCTTTGTGAGTACAAACTGAAAACCGCACTGGGGCAGAAGTCAGCAGATCCTACGGAAAATCTTACGTACTTTAATGAGGAAATGGCGGACTGCGCGGATATGTATGTCCAGTATGTGATGGAGCAGCTTGCGACGGTACAGGAAACATGTAAAGATCCGTTGGTGCTGGTTGAACAGCGACTGGATTTCTCCCAATGGGTACCGCAGGGTTTCGGTACCGGCGACTGCGTCATCGTGGCAGACGGAGTGCTTTCGATTAGCGATCTAAAATTTGGAGTGGGAATTTTAGTGGAAGCGGAGCGGAATCCGCAATTGATGTGCTACGCACTCGGTGCACTGGATTTGTTTGACGGCATCTATGATATCGAACAGGTATCCATGACCATCTTCCAGCCGCGCCGCGAAAACATCAGCACCTATACCATCCCAAAGAAAGAGTTGCTCTCCTGGGCAGACGATACGTTGAAGCCGACGGCAGAACTGGCGGCTCAAGGTAAAGGTGAGTTTAAGGCCGGGGAGCATTGCCGGTTCTGCAAGGTGAAAGCTACCTGCCGGAAGCGGGCAGAATATAACCTGGAATTGGCCCGGTATGATTTTACCATGCCATCCACGCTGGAAGATGAGGAGATAGAAGCTATTCTTTCCAAGGCGGATGCAACTGGTATCCCTGGGCAGGCGATGTTAAGGAATATGCGTTGCAACAGGCGGTCAGCGGCAAGGAATGGCATGACTGGAAACTGGTTGAAGGACGTTCCAACCGGAGATATGTGAATGAACATGTTGTGGCAGAAACTGTTGAAAAAGCCGGATTTGATCCGTATGAGCATAAGGTGCTAGGCATTACGGCGATGACCAAACTGCTCGGCAAAACAAAATTTGAAGACATGCTCTCGGGTTTCATTGAAAAACCGCAGGGCAAGCCAACATTAGTACCGATGTCGGATAAACGTCCGACCATGAATACGGCAGCTAGTAATTTTAAGGAGGACAACTAATATGTCAAAAAAATATGTGAATCTGACAAAAGTGATTACCGGTATCAACACGCGTTGGTCGTATGCCAATGTATGGGATCCAAAATCAATAAATGGCGGCACACCGAAATATAGTGTGAGCCTTATCATTCCGAAAAACGATACCGTAACCGTTAACAAAATTAAGGCAGCTATCCAGGCAGCGTATAACGAAGGAGAGTCCAAGCTGAAGGGAAACGGCAAGACCGTGCCAGCGCTTTCTGTTCTAAAGACGCCGCTTCGTAATGGAGATATAGAACGACCTGATGATGCAGCCTATGCCAACAGCTACTTTATCAATGCCAACAGTGCATCCGCCCCGGGCATTGTAGACGCAGGGTGCCAGCCTATTATCGAACGCAGTGAAGTGTACAGCGGTGTGTATGGTCGTGCTTCCATCAATTTCTATGCATTCAACTCCAACGGGAATAAGGGTATCGCCTGCGGCTTGAATAACCTGCAGAAGATTAAGGACGGAGAGCCGTTAGGCGGGAAAAGCCGTGCCGAGGACGATTTTGCAACCGATGCTGATGATGATTTTCTCGGCTAATCCATTAGCACAGAAATATATGGGAGGACGGCACAATTTAGCGCCGTCCTCTTTTTGAAAGGAGAACATGGATGATGGCAACAAAGAATATTTATCTTGTCTACGACAATGGCAATGCAGAGTTAAAGTGTGCAAACAGTACAATTTTGATAGATAGCGATTGCGTTGATAGGATTTCAAAGTATCAGTGGTCAGTAGGCAAACATGGTTATGCAACACATGGGGCCGGAAAAAATCAAATACTATTGCATCGCTTTATTGTTGGTGCCATTGGCTCTGACATAGTAGACCATATTAACCATAACAAATTGGATAATCGTAAAAGTAATCTGAGAATATGTAACAATCAGCAAAACACCATGAATCGTGGGAAACAATCAAATGGAAAGAATGATTATAAGGGGATATGTCTTACTTCGGATGGAAGATGGCAAGCGCAGATAGGGTATGATGGAGAATCAATTTATCTTGGACTCTATGATGATCCAGAAACTGCTGCAAAGGCATATGACCATGCTGCAAGAATGTTTTTTGGGAACTATGCGTATTTGAATTTTCCGAATTGCACCGATGCAATAAAAAAAGAAATCAAGCATTTCAAAAAATTAACTGAAATAGATGTGCAGAACATACGTCATCTTTATAAGCATGGAGTGACCGTTTCTGAACTGGCGGATATGTATGAGCATTCATATTCAGCAATCAGTAGAATTATTAAAAACAAAACTTTTAGAAGAGAGGCTGCGCGTAGATGAGGTGTATTAATGTGGATTTAGAAACTTACTCAGATATAGATTTGGGTAAATGCGGTGTGTACCGTTATGCCCAGTCGCTCAATTTTGAAATTTTGCTGTTTGGATACAGTGTAGATGGCGGTGAAGTACAGGTGGTTGACATTGCCTGCGGTGAGAAGATCCCCCAGAACATTATAGAGGCACTGACCAATGATAAGGTTACAAAATGGAGCTTTAACTGTTCTTTTGAAAGAATCTGTCTGTCGGTATGGCTGCAAGGGAACTATCCGGCATATTTCCATAGCTACAGCATTAACGAAGATACGGTCGGTGATTATCTGGATCCGGCAGCATGGAAATGCTCCATGATATGGGCGGCCTATATGGGACTGCCCTTATCCCTTGCCGGGACGGGGGCGGTGCTGGGATTGGATGAGCAGAAAGTAAAGGAAGGAAAAGATCTCATCCGCTATTTCTGTATCCCCTGCAAGGCGACCAAGATCAACGGCGGCAGAACACGGAATCTGCCGGAGCATGACATCGACAAGTGGAACATGTTCAAATTCTATAACAAACGCGATGTGGAAGTGGAAATGTCCATACAGGCTAGACTAAAAAACTATCCCGTGCCGGATTTTGTATGGGATGAATACCACCTCGACCAAAAAATCAATGACCGGGGGATTGCCCTTGATAGGAAGGTGGTCACAAATGCGATTGCATTTGATGCAAAATCCAAGGCCGTACTGGTAGAAAAAATGCAGAAACTGACCAACCTTGATAATCCAAACTCCGTGGTGCAGATGAAGCAATGGTTGGCAGATCACGGGATGGCAATGGACAGCCTTGGGAAAAAGGTAGTGGCACAGGCTGTGAAAACAGCTCCACAGGCAATTGCTGATGTGTTAATTCTTCGTCAGCAGCTTGCCAAGTCTTCCGTCAAAAAGTATCAGGCAATGCAGAATGCTGTCTGCACAGATGGACGTGCAAGGGGAATGTTCCTTTTCTACGGTGCCAATCGCAGTGGCCGGTGGGCGGGCAGACTGATTCAGCTGCAAAATCTGCCCCAGAACCATATGCCGGATTTGGAACAGGCCCGCAGCTTGGTGCAGTGCGGCGATTATGATGCCATGGAACTGTTATATGATGACATTCCGGATACACTGTCACAGCTTATCCGCACGGCTTTTGTGCCGAGAGACGGCATGAAATTCGTAGTGGCGGACTTTTCGGCTATCGAGGCAAGGGTGCTGTCCTTCCTGGCAGGTGAAAAATGGAAATCAAAAGCATTTGAGGAAGGCGAAGATATTTATTGCTCGACTGCAAGTAAGATGTTTGGTGTGCCTGTGGAAAAGCACGGTGTGAACGGGCATCTCAGGCAAAAAGGAAAGATAGCGGAATTGGCCTGCATTGCAGAAGGAGAACTCGTTCTGACAAATCAAGGCCTTGTGCCGATTGAGGATGTCACAAAAAACCAATTGCTATGGGATGGAGAAAATTGGGTACAGCATGATGGCGTTATCTATAAGGGAGAAAGAGAGGTTATTGAGTATGATGGGCTTAGAGCAACAGCAGACCACTTTGTATGGGTCGAAGGGAAATCGCAGCCCGTACAGTTTGGAATCGCCGCCACCTGCGGCGCGCATCTCCTACAAACCGGGAATGGTAGGCAGACAATTCGGCTGGGTGAAAATAATATCGGCGGAAAAAACGATGGAACAAGGCGATGAATCATCTAATAAGCGCATGGCTCGACTTTATGACATACGAAATGCCGGACAGCATCATCGTTTTACCGTATCGGGGAAACTCGTCCACAACTGTGGATACGGGGGTTCGACAGGCCGCTTTGAAAGCAATGGGTGCGTTGGATATGGGCCTTGCAGAAGAAGAACTTCAGCCGCTGGTGGATTCATGGCGGTCAGCCAATCCGAATATCGTACGATTCTGGTGGGATGTGGACAGGTGTGTAAAAAATACGGTTCAGCGGCATGTGTCGACTGAAACGCATGGCATTCGCTTTGTCTATCAGAGTGGGATGCTGTTTATCCAGTTGCCAAGCGGCAGACATCTATCTTATGTGAAGCCGCGTATGGGAGAGAACCGTTTCGGGGGTGAAGCCGTTACCTACGAGGGGGTTGGCAGCACCAAAAAATGGGAACGCATTGAAAGCTATGGTCCCAAGTTTGTGGAAAACATTGTCCAGGCCATCAGCCGGGATATTCTTGCCTATGCCATGCGCACGTTATCCCATTATTTTATCTGCGGTCATGTCCATGACGAGCTGATCATGGAGTGCAGCATGGGATGTATCCCTTGATTCCATCTGTGAGCAGATGGGCAGAACGCCGCCATGGATCAGCGGACTTCTCCTTCGTGCAGACGGGTATGAATGCAGTTTCTACAAAAAGATTAAAAATATGGTTCTTAACATATAGGGTTTTGTCCTTTTTACTAGCAGAGGGCAAAGCCCTACTTTTAGGAAAGGCGGTATTTTTATGAATAAGTATATTCCAGAGGACGAGGTTCCTGATTTTCGTGATTTCATATCAGCGTCTTGTCCACAACATGACGAACTTCGTGAGTTTCATGAATCATTGGCTGATGCCGGACTTGTTACATCGAAAGATGAGGATGGGAAAGTGTGGATTGAATCTGTGGAATATGGCCTTTTCAGGCCGGAGTTTCTGGTTGCTTTCATGCGAATGCAAAAGCGTTTAAACCAATTAGAGGGGGACCGATAGTATGTTTTATGTAAAAGAAAGCTGAATGATACGGTAGGGATTTTCATTGAAATCAATGACGAGAATGTATTCTTGCCGCGCCCGCATTGCGGCTCAGAAGTACAGGTTGACCTGGCAGAGGTATTTGCCGATGGCAAGGTTGACCTTTTCGGTACATCGGTATTGTGTGATAGCTGCGGCAAAAAGCTGGCGGGAGGTAAACATGGTGGGTGTGAACAGACGTAACAGTGAAGGATATCCGGATTCGACCCCATACGAAGCCTTATCCCATATAGAGCAGGAAGTGAAGGCGGCAAGAGCATACAGACCTCTGGTATATGTATGCTCCCCGTTTTCAGGAGATGTGTCCGGGAACATTGCCAATGCAAGACGATACAGCCGCTTTGCGGTGGAGCAGGGGTATATCCCTATTGCCCCACACTTATTGTTTCCGCAGTTCCTTGATGATACCAATATAACGGAACGTGAATTGGGACTGTACTTTGGCAATGTACTGATGAGCCATTGCAGTGAGGTTTGGGTATTTGGAGACGTCGTATCAGCGGGGATGGATGCAGAAATCAGGAGAGCCAAAAGGAAAAATTACAAACTGCGTTACTTTGGCAGTGACTTAAAGGAGATGGTCCGATGAAGTTACGTTATATACGGCAAACTGTACGGGCAATGCCAAGAACAGCATCTATCCGAATAAAGCTGATATTGCAAATGAAGAAGATTTTAAGGCCGCCATCTGCCGGGACCATGTCAGTGCGGAATATAAAAATTTCCATCGCTCCAATGCCGATTATATTGCAGGGAACGTGGACGTTATGGACTGTGACAATGATCACTCGGATCATCCCAAAGACTGGATATATCCCGATATGTATCCGGATATTTTCCCGGATGTTTCTTTTGTTGTTGTCCCGAGCCGTCATGATGGAAAGGTGAAAGGGAAAAAGTCGGCAAGGCCGCGGCATCATGTCTATTTTCCCCATCAACCGACTGCCAGTGCGGAAGATTGTTCAGCATTAAAAAAACGTATGTATGCGGCGGCACCCTTTTTTGATAAGGGTGCCACTGATGCGGCACGGTTTATGTATGGCTGTCAGTCCGGAAATATTATATGGCATGAAGGAAACCGAACCATAGATGAATTTTTAGACGAAAAAGCCTTCTCTCATTTTGGCAGGGAAACTATTACAGAAGGTTCCCGTAATAAAGCATGAGCCGGTTTGCGGGAAAAATCGTCAAGCGGTATGGCGGCACAGAAGAGGCGCATCATATTTTTATCGAGAAATCGCAAAGATGTACACCCCGTTAGCACAGGAAGAACTGGATACCATCTGGGACAGTGCCTTGAAGTTTGGCAGGGATCTGGCAAAGCAGGATGGATATATTTCACCGAAAGAATACAACAAAGAACCGGAGTGGGAGACGCCCATTCCCTTTGATGAGTATAATCTTCCACCTTTCCCGCTGGATGCCCTGCCAAAGGCGGTCGGTGATTATGTGGCAGCACTCTCGGAAAGCACACAGACACCGGTTGATATGGCGGCTACCGCAGCCATTGCAATCTTGTCCGTATGCATGCAGGGGAAATTCAAGATCAGGGCAAAGCCGGACTGGATAGAGCCTGTCAATATTTTTGTGCTGAATGTCATGAATCCATCCGAACGTAAATCCGCGGTCGAAAATGCCATGATACGGCCCTTAAATGTATATGAGTCAGAGCGGAATGTGCAGAATGCAGCGGCAATCGAAGCCAGCAAAATGCAGAAACGGATACTGGAACGCAGGCAGAAAGTGCTGGAAGATCAGGCATCTAAGGGCAAGGCGGATGCGGAAGCAGTCCGAAGAATGGCAGAGGAGATTGCAGGATACAAGGAAATGAAGCCGATGAAGCTGTATGTGGATGATATTACCACAGAAAAGCTGACGTCTGTGCTTGCGGATAATAACGGACGGGCCGCAATTCTATCCACGGAAGGCGGGATTTTTGATACGCTGGCAGGTGCATATTCCAAAACCGTCAATATTGACGTTATGCTGAAAGGCTACTCCGGGGACAGCATCCGGGTGGATCGTATCGGCAGGAACAGTGAAAGCATTATGAATCCGGCACTGACGGTGCTGCTTATGGTACAGCCAAGCGTCCTTTCCGGCCTGATGCAGAACGGCGTCTTCCGGGGGCGGGGGCTGACAGCACGGTTTTTTGTACTGTATCCCGGCATCGTTTGTGGGAAAACGGAAATACCGTTCCCGGTCTGTTCCTGATGGCGTGTACCGGGAATATGAGCAGTGCATCCGGAATTTGCTGGAGGATGAATGTGAAAACGGGGAAGAAATCATCACCTTATCGCAGGAGGCGGATGTGCTGATAGAAGCCTTTGCCGAAAGGCTGGAGCCTGAATTAAACAGAACCTACGCGGACATTGTGGACTGGGCGGGAAAGCTGGTGGGCAACATTCAGCGTATTGCAGCCCTGTTGTGTCGGGCATCCGTATGCAGGAACCATGACTTTTTAGTTGCACCGGATCCGCTTATGGTGGACGGAGAAACCATGAGAAACAGCATCCGGATCGGAGAATACTTTATAGAACACGCAAGGGCGGCTTTTATGCTGATGGGAGCTGACCCGGTTATCAGCCAGAGCAAGAAGGTGATGGATGTGGTAACGAAAAATGGGATGACGGAATTTACACGCAGGGACATGATGAGACTCTGCCGCAATTTCAAGAAAGCAGAGGATGTGCAGCCGGTCTTAACACAACTGGTGGATTACGGCTATATTGCACTGAAGGAAAATAAAAACTATTCGGGAAAAGGAAGGCCTCCTGCGCAGACATATCTCGTCAATCCACATATGTACGAGCAGTGACTTTTGTCCTTTCTGTCCTTTCTGTCCCTATACCGTATGTGAATATATGGGTATATGTGTCCTTATAGTAACAGATACATATAGATACATATTTTTACTTATATTTATATTTATATTTTCATTCTTACACGCTATAGGACAGTGTGACAAAAAGGACAAAAATAGGAAGACTTTCAATGATGATATGAGAGATATGTGGGAAGGAGTATGTGAAATGCGAGAAAAAGTGATTGAGCAGAAACTTGCAGCAGCAGTAAAACAAGCAGGCGGTATGGCACTGAAGTTTGTCAGTCCAGGCTTTGATGGAATGCCGGACCGCATCATTTTATTACCTGACGAACACATTGCCTTTGTGGAAGTAAAAGCGTCGGGAAAGAAGCCACGTTCTCTTCAGATAGCAAGGCATCGCCTGCTGCGGAAGTTGGGGTTTCGCGTTTATGTTATTGATCATGCAGACCAGATCGGGGGGATGTTGGATGAAATTCGAGCCACATGAGTATCAGCAATATGCTATCCGATACATAGAGAATCATCCCACGGCGGCGGTCCTGCTGGATATGGGACTTGGCAAGACCGTTATTACACTGACGGCGATCCAAGACCTTTTGTTTGACAGCTTTGACGTCCATCGCGTTCTGGTGATCGCCCCGCTGCGTGTGGCGCGGGATACATGGCCGATAGAGATGAGAAAGTGGGACCACCTTGCGATTCTGACGTATTCCGTGGTGGTCGGCAGCGTGGCAGAACGAAAGACGGCGCTGGCAAGACAGGCGGACATATATATTGTGAATCGTGAGAATGTTTCATGGCTTTGCGAACAAAGCGGCTATCCGTTCGACTTCGATATGGTTGTCGTGGATGAGTTGTCATCCTTCAAGAACCGGCAATCGAAACGGTTCCGGTCCCTTCTGAAAAAGCGTCCTTCTGTAAAACGAATTATCGGTCTGACAGGGACCCCTTCTTCAAACGGTTTGATGGATTTATTTGCCGAGTTTAAGCTGCTGGATATGGGGAAGCGGCTTGGCAGATTCATCGGACAGTACCGCAGCGCCTACTTTACCCCGGACAAGCGGAACGGGCAGGTTGTTTTCAGCTACAGGCCGCTGCCGGGAGCAGAGGACGAGATATACCGGAAAATATCGGACATTTCTATTTCCATGAAATCCACGGATCATTTGCAGATGCCGGAATTCATTAGCAGCCAGTATGAAGTGCAGTTATCTGACGCGGAACGTAAACGGTACGAAGAACTGAAGAAAGAGCTGGTGCTGCAGCTGCCGGACGGCGATGTCACAGCCGCCAATGCCGCAACCCTCACGATAAAGCTTTCCCAAATGGCAAACGGTGCGATCTATTCCGATGACGGGACGGTGCTCCCCATTCATGATCGGAAGCTGGATGCCTTGGAAGATATCATCGAAAGCGCCAACGGCAAGCCGGTGCTGGTGGCTTATTGGTTCAGGCATGACCTGTTACGGATCCGGCAGCGGTTTACCGTGCGGGAAATCAATACTTCGCAGGATATAGCGGATTGGAATGCCGGTGCGATTCCCGTTGCGGTTATTCATCCGGCATCCGCCGGACATGGACTCAATCTGCAACAAGGCGGTTCCACTCTCGTTTGGTTTGGACTAACATGGAGTCTTGAGTTGTACCAACAGACCAATGCCAGACTCTGGCGACAAGGGCAGACAGCCGGAACTGTGGTCATTCAGCACATCATCACGAAAGGGACCATCGATGGACGCATCCTAAAGGCCCTGAAAGAAAAAAACAAAACCCAGGCTGCACTGATTGATGCAGTCCGGGCCAGCTTGCAAGGAGGCAGCCTATGAGTGTTATCTGGAAGTACCTGAATAAACGGAGCGGCGCCATTGATGCTATCAGAGATTACGACAGTATGCAGTTCATCATCGAAAATACCAGTGAGGACATCAAGCAGGCATACGCTGCCATGACCAGCCTGCATCCGTCCAGCTTTGATGGGATGCCGTACTCCAGCAATCCGCATGCAGCAGAAGATCATATCATCTCCGGCTTGGCGGACATTGACATCCTGAAGGAACGTTATCGGCAAGCAGCAGAGTACATGGCCTGGTTCCAACCTGCATGGGAAAAGCTGAGCAGCGACGAGCAATACGTGCTGCAAACCTTTTATGCCGATGAGGACGCACAGACGAGTGCCGTCTATGCCATTGCTGACCATTTCCACATCGAACGGTCTTCTGCCTACAAAAGGAAGAATCGTGCATTAGCTAAGTTTGCCATCCTTTTGTTTGGAAAAACATGATGTCCAAAATCGCGGACGCATTTACCTGTTTTGCGTGGTATACTAATAGCATGAAAGAATGTGAGAGAAGCCTTCGAGGGAGAAATCCTTTGGAGGCTTTTGCTATGTCTGGAGATGAGAACCTTGCCTTGGAAACCAAAGAAACCGTGTGCCTATCCCGGTTGCAAGGAGCTGACCGTGAACCGCTATTGCGAACAGCATCAGAAGCTGATGGACAAACATTATGATACCTATGAGCGTAGTCCTGTCAGCAAGAAACGGTACGGCAGAGCATGGAAACGCATCCGGGACCGCTACATCGGAAAGCACCCCCTGTGCGAGATGTGTCTGAAGAACCACAAGACCACTCCGGCAACGGAGGTGCATCATATTTGTCCTCTATCCCGCGGTGGTACCCATGACGAGGATAACCTCATGGCGCTGTGCAAGCCGTGCCACTCGAAGATAACCGCCGAGATGGACGACCGCTGGCATCATGCCAAAAAGGAATACCGCTATGAGTGACTACGCTCCGCCGGGAGGGGCGGTCCAAATCGCTGGCGCGCCAAAATGCTAGACCGGTGCTGGGGTCACACGCACAAAAATTGCGGTTCAAAACGGGGGATTTACCGCATGGGAAAGGAGTTGAACAGCCATGGCCAAGGACGGAACCAATCGCGGCGGCAGACGGATCCGTGCCGGGGACAAGCCGGAGGCGCTGGCCGATAAAATTGCCAAGGGAAAAGCAGCCACCATTATCGACCTGCCGACGCCCACCTTAGAAGGGGCGGAGTTACATGATGCTGCAGATCTTACCGGCTGAGGACATGCCGAATCCCAGCGACTATTTGTCTGCCCGGCAGCGGGACGGTAAGCCGCTCGGTGCGGACGACCTGTTCCGTCAGACCTGGCAATGGCTAAAGGACCGCGGCTGCGAACGGCTTGTCAATCCCCGGCTGCTGGAAGCCTATGCCCAGGCATTCGCCAGGTATATCCAGTGCGAAGAAGCCATCAGCACCTATGGACTGCTCGGCAAGCACCCCACGACCGGCGGTGCGATTACCAGTCCATTTGTGCAGATGAGCCAGTCATTCCAGAAGCAGGCGAACCTGCTCTGGTATGAGATTTTCGATATCGTCAAGCAGAACTGTACCACAGCATTTGTAGGAAGTCCGCAGGATACGATGATGGAACACCTGTTGCAGGCACGGAAAGGAAAATAATTATGGAATTGATCAAAAAGAACATACAAGACCTTATCCCGGCAGCCTATAACCCGAGAAAAGATTTGCAGCCGGGCGATCCGGAATACGAAAAGCTGAAACGCTCGTTGGATGAGTTTGGCTACGTCGAGCCTGTCATCTGGAACAAGCGCACCGGCAACGTGGTCGGCGGACATCAGCGTTTGAAGGTGCTCCAGCAGGAGGGTATTTCGGAAATCGACTGCGTCGTAATCGACATGGACACCGAAAAGGAGAAAGCCTTAAACATCGCCCTCAATAAAATCAGCGGCGACTGGGATACGGATAAATTAGCGCTGCTCATTACCGATCTGCAGGGCAGCGACTTTGATGTATCGCTTACCGGCTTTGATCCGGCGGAACTGGATGACCTGTTCAAGGCCGATATAAAGGATGGTGTGCATGATGATGACTTTGATGTGGATGCCGAGCTTAAGAAACCGGTGTTTTCCAAGGCAGGTGATGTGTGGCAGTTGGGAACACACCGTCTGCTCTGCGGCGACAGCACCCAGCCGGAAACATACCAGCGATTGCTGCAGGGAACGCCGGTCAATCTGGTGGTCACTGATCCGCCATATAATGTCAACTACGAAGGCCGGGCCGGAAAAATCAAGAACGATCACCTGCAGGACGACAAGTTCTACCAATTCTTATATGATGCGTTTTCCTGCATGCACACCGTCATGGCAGACGATGCCAGCATCTATGTGTTTCACGCCGACACCGAGGGACTTAACTTCAGGAAAGCCTTCTCGGATGCCGGTTTTTATTTATCCGGCTGCTGCATCTGGAAGAAGCAATCGCTGGTGCTGGGACGCTCTCCCTATCAGTGGCAGCACGAGCCGGTGCTCTACGGCTGGAAGAAAAAAGGGAAACATGAATGGTACACCGGGAGAAAGGAATCAACTATATGGGAGTTCGATAAACCCAAAAAGAATACGGACCATCCCACCATGAAGCCGATCCCGCTTTTGGCCTATCCCATCCTAAATTCCAGCATGACCGGCTGCACCGTGCTGGATCCATTCGGCGGCAGTGGCTCGACGCTGCTGGCCTGCGAACAGACGAAGCGACGCTGCTATATGGTGGAGCTCGATGAGAAGTTTTGTGATGTGATTGTGAAACGGTACATTGAGCAGGTTGGCTCGAGCGAACAGGTAACCGTGACACGGAATGGAAAGACCTATACCTATACTGAAGTGGAGGCAACATGATGCGTGTATTTATCAACCCCGGGCATGACCGGGAACGGGACAGCGGTGCGGTGAATTCCAATACCGGACTACGGGACTGTGATGTGGCTGCTGCAATTGGGGAATTAGTGAAAGGGTACTTGGAGTCGGCAGGCTGCGAGGTGCAGCTCTTGCAAAGCGATAACCTGGCCGGGGAAACACCGGAGCTGCCCTGTGTGGTGGATACGGCAAATGCCTGGCCTGCCGATGTATTCGTCAGCCTGCACTGTAATGCCGACAGCGGCTGCGCCCGTGGTACAGAAACACTTATCTATGCCAACAACAGCGGCCAGTCTCCGCAGCTTGCCGCCTGCATCCAGTCGCAGATCGTACAGAGCCTTGGCACGGTGGACCGCGGCCTGAAGGAACGGCCCAACCTGATTGTGCTGAAGGACACCACAATGCCCGCCGTCTTAGTAGAAACAGCTTTTATTGATAACAACGATGATGCCGCGCTGCTTACGAATAACGCGGATGATTTCGCCCGGGCGATCGCTCGCGGCATAACAGATTTTGAAGGGAGATAGAAAACAATGGATATCGAAACGATTAAAAATGAACTCAAGGAACACATTCTGGACTCGGTGCAGGAGGATGCCAAAAATGCTACCATTTCCTGGCTCCATACAACGGTGCTTCCGGCAGCCAAGGAAGTGGCGGATGCCTACACAGCCGCCTTGCAGGAATCTGCCGGTAAGGAAACCGGCTGGAACAAATTCCGTGACCAGTGCTTCCTGCCGACGCTGATTGATGGCGGCCTGTGGCTGACCGGAAAACTGCTCGGCAAAATGGCGGCAGTACAAGAATAATACGTGTAATTTATGGTACAACCCCCTTGCTATAATTGTTGGTTAGAGTGATATATGTACATGACAAAAAAAGAAAGGGGTTTTCTACCATGAAAATACTATACCATGCACAAGGAAAAACACGTAAGGAACTGGCGGATGCCATCAGCACCATTACCGGAGCCGCCAAAGTGTATCAGGGGATTCCCAGCTATGCCTATGAGATTGACTGCTTCACGGTCGACCGCGACGGCAACCTTAATTTTGATGACGGTACAGAAACTAAGGATTTGCTCGAGAAACTCGATGGCATGGGATTCCATGCAGAACCAACCGAGCCAATAGGAAAAGAACCTGACGATTCGGCGTCTAAGCAGGAGAATATAGACGACTTGGTGATTGCCATGCCGCGCTCTTTCTTCACCGATACGGCACTGGAAAACCTGAAGAAGCTGATTCAGGCCAAGAGCAGCATTATGTTAAAAGTTTTCCAAACTGATGTGCTGCGGATGCAGGTAACGGAGGATAAAGTGTTATTCCCCTGGTTTACCGGCTGCCCGGATGCCGATACGGTTAAAGCCTACACCCATTTCATTACGGCTCTCTGCCATCTGGCTAAAAAGCAGAAACGGGTGCTGGCAACGGAACACCCATCCATCAACGAAAAATATGACTTCCGTTGCTTCCTGCTCCGGCTTGGCTTTATCGGTACGGAATACAAAGATGAACGGAAGCTGCTCCTGCAGCACCTTTCCGGTTCCTCGGCCTTTAAAAACGGCAGAAAGGAACATAATGATGAGATATCCGAATAAGGAGCGGCTGGAACACCTGCGCAGCACATATCCTGCCGGAACACGGATTGTACTGGCGCAAATGGATGATGCCCAGGCTCCACCGATCGGCACCAAGGGAACAGTCGTCGGTGTGGATGACACCGGCAGTCTGCTGGTGCATTGGGATAACGGCAGTACGTTGACTGTGCTGTACGGCATAGACCGCTGCCTTACAATCAGAAAGAAATAATTACACAATATCATAATTTGTACACCAAGACTGCCAACCTCGGCGGTCTTTTTGTTGCCGCAAAGGAGGTGACGCTGCTTGCGAAAATTGAAACGCTATCGATCTACAAAATTCAAGGCCAAGGATTCCAAATACAACAAAACCATGGCGGACTATGCCGTGTCCTTTATCGAATGCCTCTGCCATACCAAGGGAACCTGGGCCGGAAAGCCGTTTGAGCTGATCGACTGGCAGGAGCAGATTATCCGCGATGTGTTCGGCATCTTAAAGCCGAACGGCTATCGGCAGTTCAATACCGCCTACATCGAGATTCCCAAAAAGCAGGGCAAGTCGGAACTGGCGGCAGCGGTAGCACTCCTCTTATGCTGCGGCGACGGAGAACAGCGTGCCGAAGTGTATGGCTGCGCTGCCGACCGCCAGCAGGCATCCATTGTCTTTGAAGTGGCGGCGGATATGGTGCGGATGTGTCCGGCCTTATCCAAACGGGTGAAACTGCTGGCTTCGCAGAAGCGGATCATCTACCTTCCCACGCACAGCTTTTATCAGGTATTATCCGCCGATGCCTACAGCAAGCACGGTTTTAACGTAAGCGGCGTGATTTTCGATGAGCTGCACACGCAGCCGAACCGAAAACTGTTTGATGTCATGACTAAAGGCTCCGGCGATGCCCGGACGCAGCCGTTGTATTTCCTTATTACGACAGCCGGAACGGACACCCATTCCATTTGCTATGAAACCCATCAAAAGGCACTGAATATTATCGCAGGCCGGAAGATTGATGCCACCTTCTATCCGGTGATATACGGTGCCAAGGATACGGACGACTGGACGGATGTCAAAGTGTGGAAGAAGGCCAATCCCTCGCTTGGCATTACGGTCGGCATGGACAAGGTCGAGGCGGCCTGCGAATCTGCCAGACAGAATCCCGCCGAGGAGAATGCCTTCCGGCAGCTTCGCCTGAACCAATGGGTTAAACAGGCAATCCGCTGGATGCCGATGGACAAATGGGACGCCTGTGCGTTTCCCGTACAGCCGGATGAACTGAAAGGCCGTGTCTGCTACGGCGGGTTGGACTTATCCTCCACAACGGATATTACAGCCTTCGTACTGGTATTCCCGCCGCAGGATGAAACAGACAATTATGTCGTGCTTCCCTACTTCTGGATACCGGAAGAAAATGTATCGCTTCGTGTCCGGCGGGATCATGTTCCTTATGACGTATGGCAGAAGCAGGGATTCCTGCACACGACGGAAGGAAACGTCGTTCATTACGGCTACATCGAAAAGTTTATCGAAACCATGGGCGAACAGTATAACATCCGCGAGATTGCCTTTGACCGCTGGGGTGCGGTGCAGATGGTGCAGAACCTCGAGGGTATGGGATTTACCGTCGTACCGTTCGGGCAGGGGTTCAAGGATATGAGTCCGCCCACCAAGGAACTGATGAAGCTGACGCTGGAAAAGAAGATCGCCCACGGCGGCCATCCGGTACTGCGTTGGATGATGGACAATATCTTCATCAAATCCGATCCGGCGGGAAATATCAAGCCAGACAAGGAGAAATCCACCGAAAAGATCGACGGTGTTGTGGCTACAGTTATGGCACTCGACCGTGCCATCCGCTGCGGCAACGACAACAGCGAAAGTGTATATGACCAAAGGGGAATTTTACTTATATAAAAAAAGAAGCCCTTTTTATATAAGGACTTCCTTTTAGCAGGAAAAGAATTAATGAATTTCTTCAATTCGGCTGACAATGTGCATTGTAGCATTTCCGGTTTGTTCATAACAGGACGAGGACGAGAAATATTTTGCACCAAGTGTTTTGGGAAGATCCTTTTGCTTCGTAGGCTCAAATCCAAATGGTGCTAGTATTGTCTTAAGCATACGTCCGATAACAGTCCGTGTGAACTTGTCATTCAAGTCAATAGTAGGGTTAGCCTTATTGTCCATCAAGTGTTCAATTGGCAAGGCGCATGCAGTAAAGGCAGGTTGATTGTGTTGGCATGTTGCAATCGTGTTAATGATAGTAGCGTCATCATTAAGAAGATTAAATATTGCAATCGCGTCCACGTTTCCTTTGAATTTACTGCAGTTTGGGTTTTGAGTAAGAAAATCATCATATTTTGCTTTTGACATTATGAATCCCCCTTCTTAAACTAGTTAATTCACGCACGTATATTTACATGCTTTGTTTTACATATGTAATATAACATATATGGAATAGGATGTCTAGTGGAAAGGATAAAATTTTATGAAATTTTTTAGTAAACTGTTTCGTTCACGTGACAAGCCGAAAAACTACCTGTCTACGGCCTTTACGTTCCTGTTCGGCCCGACCTCTTCCGGCAATGTAGTGACGGAACGAACCGCCATGCAGACAACGGCGGTCTACGCTTGCGTCCGGGTGCTGTCCGAGGCTATCGCCGGACTGCCACTCAATCTGTACCGTTATACACCGGACGGCGGCAAGGAAAAGGCCATCAACCATCCGCTATACAATATTCTCCATGATGCCCCTAATCCGGAAATGACGAGCTTCATCTTCCGGGAAACGCTCATGAGCCATCTTCTCTTATGGGGCAATGCCTATGCACAAATCATCCGGAACGGCACCGGGCAGCCGATTGCATTGTACCCGCTGCTGCCCAGCAAGATGGATGTCAGCCGGGCCGCGAACGGTCAGCTTATCTACACCTACTCCAAGGATTCGGACGAGTTCGGTGCGGATAACCGCTGCCAGCAGATTATCTTGTCGCAGGACGAGGTGCTGCATGTTCCGGGGCTTGGCTTTGACGGACTCATCGGCTACAGTCCGATCGCCATGGCCAAGAACGCTATCGGCATGTCGCTGGCAGCCGAGCAGTACGGTGCGTTATTCTTTGCCAACGGTGCTACACCGGGCGGCATTTTGGAGCATCCGGGCATTGTGAAGGATCCGGTCAAGCTGCGGGAAAGCTGGCATGCCCAATTTTCCGGCACGAACCGGCACAATGTAGCCGTGTTGGAGGAAGGCATGACCTTCCAGCAGCTATCCATCCCGCCGGATCAGGCGCAGTTCCTCGAAACACGAAAGTTCCAGATCGACGAAATCGCCCGTATCTTCCGGGTACCGCCGCATATGGTCGGAGATCTGGAAAAGTCCACCTTCTCCAATATCGAGCAGCAGTCGCTGGAATTTGTCAAATATACCTTGAATCCCTGGTGTGTCCGCTGGGAGCAGGCCATGAATCAGCAGTTGGTGCTACCGTCGGAACGCTCGCAGGTCTTTACGAAGTTTAATGTGGACGGTCTGCTGCGCGGCGACTACCAGAGCCGCATGAACGGCTATGCGATCGGCAGGCAGAACGGCTGGCTCTCCGCCAACGACATCCGGGAGCTTGAGGATATGAACCGCATCCCTGCCGAACAGGGCGGCGATGCGTATCTGGTCAACGGCAATATGCTGCCGCTGGATCAGGCAGGAAAATTTTATACCGAAAGCGAGGGAAAAAACCAATGAAGAAATTCTGGAACTGGAATACCGCCAATGATGCCGGACGCATCCTTACCATTGACGGTACCATTGCCGAGGAAAGCTGGTTTGATGACGAGATAACGCCGAAGCTGTTTAAAAACGAGCTGACATCCGGACAGGGCAATGTCACCTTGTGGCTGAACTCGCCCGGCGGCGACTGCGTAGCAGCCAGCCAGATCTATGCCATGCTGATGGATTATGCCGGACAGGTCCACGTCAACATTGACGGGATTGCGGCTTCGGCTGCCTCCGTGATTGCCATGGCAGGCACGAGCGTCAATATGGCACCGACTGCATTGATGATGATCCACAATCCGTTCACGATCGCCATGGGCGATACCGATGAAATGGAACGAGCCATCTCTATGTTATCCGAGGTCAAGGAATCTATTATCAATGCGTATGAATTAAAGACCGGACTCTCCCGCACCCAGCTATCCCATCTGATGGATGCCGAGACCTGGATGAATGCAGGAAAAGCAATCGAGCTTGGTTTTGCCGATACCGTACTGACGAACGATACAAACCATACCAACAACATGGCTTCTGCACAAAGCTATTCTTTTTCCCGGCGGCAGGTCACCAATGCATTATTGAACAAGGCCATCGCCAAGAAATCAAGAATGAAAACCGAATCACATATATCCGTAGCGTCGCTGCAGCAGCGGCTGTCGCTCTTAACACATTAAATGGAGGTACCAATATGAGTAAACTATTAGAACTGCAGGAAAAACGCGCCAATATCTGGGAGCAGGCCAAGGCCTTCCTGGATGAAAAGCAGACAGCCGGTGACACGCTTTCCACCGAAGATGCTGCCACCTATGACAAGATGGAAGCCGATGTCATGGCACTGGGCAAGGAAATCGACAGGCTGAAGACGCAGGCTGCCATTGATCTCGAATTAAGCAAGCCGACTTCAACCGCTATTGTGAACAAGCCTGCAAAGCAGGATGTTAAGCATGGCAGGTTCAGTGATGCCTATGCCCCCGCCTTTTGGGACAGTATGCGCGGCAAGTCCCGTCCGGAAATCCGGAACACCTTAAAGGAAGGGGCCGATCCCCAGGGCGGCTACCTCGTACCGGACGAATTCGAACGGACGCTGATCCAGATGCTTGCCGAGGAAAATGTGCTGCGCTCCCTGTCCCATGTGATCCAGACCGCCAGCGGTGACCATAAGATTCCGGTCGTTGCCAGCGAGGGAACCGCCGCATGGACGGATGAAGAAGCCGCCTACACGGAAAGCAACACCACCTTCGGTCAGGTGTCCATCGGGGCGCATAAACTGGGTACGCTCGTTAAGGTATCCGAGGAGCTGTTGAACGATTCCGCCTTCGACCTGGAAGGATATATGGCGCAGGAATTTGCCAGAAGGCTTGGCAATGCCGAAGAAGAAGCCTTCCTCACCGGCACCGGAACAGATCGTCCGTCCGGCATCCTCGTCGATGCCGCCGGTGCTTCGGATGGCTCGACTGCCGCCTCTGCTACGGCGATTACCTTTGACGATTTGATTGAGTTGTACTATTCGCTCCGTGAACCGTACCGCAAGTCGGCTACATTGCTGCTGCATGAAAGCACCGTCAAGGCCATCCGGAAGCTGAAGGATACACAGGGCCAGTATATCTGGCAGCCTTCCGTCAGTGCCGATGTGCCGGATAAGATCCTGAACTGCCCGGTCGTCACCAGCCGGTATATGCCGCAGATGGCAGCCGATGCCAAGACGGTGCTGTTCGGTGACTTTTCCTACTACTGGATTGCCGACCGGCAGGGCCGCACTTTTAAGCGTTTGAACGAATTATACGCGGTTACCGGTCAGGTCGGTTTTCTCGGCTCCCAGCGTGTCGATGCCAAAATTGTTCTGCCGGAAGCCATCAAGACGCTCAAACAGGCCAGCAAATAACAGAAAGAAGGTGGCAGCATGGCAGTAACACGGGATGAAGCCAAATTATACCTGCGTATTGATAATGATGTGGAGGATGCTTTGATCGACAGTCTGATTCAGTCCTCCACGACGACGGTGGAAAATGTACTGCGCCATCCGCTGAGCGACTACACCACATTGCCGGAGGACATCAAGACAGCCATTCTGTATGGCGTGGCCTATCTGTATGAGAACCGGGATACGGCGGACTTCGATGCCATGATCAAGCTCATGCGGGCCATGCTGTTTTCCTACCGGGATGAGGTGTTCTGATGGATATCGGGGAAATGAAGCAACGGATCGAGCTGTTGGTGGAAGAAGATGTCTCCGACGGGCAGGGCGGTTATGACAGCACCCTGGTCAGCAAGGGCAGTACATGGGCCAAGGTGACCAATATCCACGGCGGGCAGTATTTTTTCGCCGCAGCAGTCCATCTGGAAAAGGATGTGTCGTTTGTCATCCGGTACCGATCGGACATCACGGAAACATGGTTCATCAAGTTCCGCGGGCAGAAGTACAACATCCAGTTTATCGATAATGTAAAATACGGGGATCAGTATCTTGAAATCAAGGCTACCCTGGCGGGGTGATGCGAATGACATGGAATGAAATACGAATCGGGTGTGCGGCAGTCGGTGCCTGGCTGGGCTGGTTCATCGGCGGCTTTGACAATCTGCTTTATGCCCTGCTGACGTTTGTCTGCCTGGATTATGTCACCGGTGTGTTATGTGCCTGCCGGAAGCGACAGCTATCCAGCGAGATAGGCTTTATGGGTATCTGCCGGAAGGTGCTTCTTTTTGTACTCGTCGGTGTGGCCCATACGCTGGATGCGACGATGCTCGGTTCCGGCAGTGCGTTACGGACCGCCACCATCTTGTTCTACCTATCCAATGAAGGACTTTCCATTGTAGAAAATGCCGCACGGATGGGACTTCCCATACCGGATCGGCTGCAGGAAGCATTGAAGCAGTTACGAAAATAAAAATATATACCATTGGCCTGCTGGAGTTTCATCACTTTGGCAGGTTTTTTTTATTCTTCAATAGAATGTGAGTTAAAGGCCATCATAAAGATAGAATAAAAAAAACAAAATTATATAAGCGAAATCATACGAAAAAATGAAAGTATTTTGAATTTGAGACATGTGTTATAGGACGATGATTCTATATTGGCTTATCTTAGATAATTAACTTTGTTAAGAATGATGGCTATACGTACAGTATTGAATGTGTTAAAATTTATTTTAAGCTATGTTGGGAGGACTTTTTTGAGAACCCAATTCTAACACAAAAAATTACCATGAATTTTATACTGGTAACTATTTTTTTAATAAATTTAACTTTTAAAATTCAAAAGGGGTGATATATATGCAGTCAAACATTCATGCTGTACCAGTTACAATTTCAAATGAAGGTACAAGAAACGAAGTAAGAAAACGTGTTATTGATATGTTTTTTCAAGAAAGTCCAGGAACCGGGAAAGGTGATGAAGCTTCTAAATACATCTATTATGTTGAAAAGTTAAATGGCGGTAATCGTGTTTACCTACAACGACCAGCTAACTTACATAATGGATTTGATTTTTTAGTTTGTGTTGAAGATATGAATTATGCAAATCCTGGTGAGCGAAAAAGAAATTATCCTAAGCACACAGATATAGGAAAAGACTTGGAAATAAAAAAAGAGAAAGACCCAGATATGTATCGGAAACTTTATGCTCTTTTATTGAAGGTTTTTGAATGCCATGATGTTTTAGAAAGTGAAATGCAAGAAATCCATTTCCAAAACGGTTTGTCAGTAGAACATATTTTGAAGACAATTAAATGGCTTTTTATAGAGCAAGACATTCGATATTGGAACTATTCAGGTAGAAATATGACTTGGGACATTGTTCCTCAAATTGATTCAAGGGGGAAATAACATTGAAATTAGCAGAAGCTCATCAACGACTTCAAAAATTGGAGTGTAGAAAATTTAGTACCCTTTTTTCGCAGGAAGATTTACAAACAATTACTCGCAATAAGGGAAGAACAGGTCAACTTTTGGAATTAGCATTAGGATTACATAATTCCAATACCAATTTGGATTTTGAAGATGGTGAATTGAAATCAAATAAATGTGATGAAACGGGAAAACCTTTAGAAACCGTGTGTATTACACAAATTAGTAGCCATATTGATGAGCTAATAGAAGAAAAACCATTTGAACAAACTCACTTATATGAAAAAATCAAGAATATTTTATATGTGCCTGTTAACAAGATTGGAGATCCAGGAGAATGGATGTTTTTGCCGAGCATCCATATAGATTTAAGGCTACCACAATATGCGGGCTTATTTCAGATTTGGCAAGAAGACTATTATTCTATTTGTGAAAAATTAAGGCATCATATAGAAACAAACCCTGATGGTTGTATTCACACCTCTAGTGGGAAATATATTCAAGTTAGAAGTAAAGATTCCCAACCATACCATCCGATTTATTCCAAACACTATGGCCGAAATATATCTAATAAGAACTATGCATTTTATTTTCGTACAGAGTTTATAAAGAAGCTAAATAGCAAATAAAGGACTTGCTTTTTAGTGCATTTTACGTAATATATTACTTTGACTGATTGATATTTTTTATTTAGGAGGTTTTTATTTGATAGATACTGATATTAAACCATTCCTGAAATGGGCAGGTGGTAAAAGACAGCTGCTTTCACATATTCACGGACGAATGCCAAAAAAATTTAATAGATATTATGAGCCATTTATCGGTGGTGGAGCAATGCTTTTTGACCTAAAACCCAAAGAAGCTACCATTAACGATATAAACCCAGCTCTTATTAATACATATAAACAAATTTGTACTGATTCCAATGAGGTAATGAAATACATAGATGTGTTGGATATTGCTATTCAAAAAACGGATCTAGATAAAGATGAAAGAAAGAAAATTTATTATGAGGCCCGTAATAGATTCAATGAAAAGATTATGGGACAAGAGTATGATGCAGAAATGGCGGCACTATTACTGTTTATAAATAAACATTGTTTCAATGGCCTTTATCGTTGTAATTCCAAAGGTGGTTTCAATGTACCATATAATGGGGGCAAGAGTAATTCTTATGACCATGACAACCTCCTTGCTGTGGCTGATTTTCTGAAGGTTGTTGATATCCATTGCACCGATTTTGAAAATATTTGTAATCAGTCGAAAGAAGGAGACTTTGTTTTCCTTGATTCGCCCTATGCGCCAATTAATGCAGATTCCTTTGTGGATTATACAAAGGAAGGTTTTTCAAAAGAGGATCACATTCGGCTTGCTGATCAGTTTAAAAAAATGTCTACTCGAGGCGTGTATTGTATGCTTACAAACCATAATACACAATTGATTCACGACCTTTACGTTGGCTATAATACTCAAATTGTCCAAGTCAAACGCCTCATCAATCGTGATTCTGATCATAGAGTTGGCGAAGAAGTCATTATCACGAATTATTGACATGAAAAAATATAATATTATGGAGACGAATCACGTATTACATTCGATATAATGACAGGTGATAATATGGATAAAATTTTAAAAACACGACAAACTCCATTCTATGAAGATAATATGGCTCAACTTTTTTACGGTGATACATTCAAATTGCTTTCTAAACTGCCATCAGAGAGTATTGACATGATCTTTGCGGATCCCCCATACTTTTTGTCGAGCGGAGGTATTTCTTGTTCTGGAGGGAAACAGGTATCTGTTAATAAAGGTAAATGGGATACAACTATGAGTTTGATGGATAAGCATAGATTCAATCGCCGGTGGCTTCATTTATGCAGGCGTATACTTAAACTTAATGGTACAATATGGATTAGTGGATCTTTACATAATATTTATTCCGTCGGTATGGCGCTGGAACAAGAAGGGTATCGTATCCTTAATAATATTACATGGCAGAAAACAAATCCGCCACCAAATCTTGCTTGCCGTTGTTTTACGCATTCAACAGAAACAGTACTTTGGGCGTGCAAAAATGAAAAGGGTGAACATCATTTTTTTAACTATGCACTTATGAAAAAGATCAATGATGGTAAGCAGATGAAGGATGTGTGGACGGGAAGCCTTACAAAGCGGAGTGAAAAGCAGTTTGGGAAACACCCGACTCAGAAACCAGAGTATCTTTTGCAACGTATTTTACTTGCTTCAACGGAACTTGACCAGCTTGTACTCGATCCGTTTACAGGCTCATCAACAACAGGCGTTATAGCAAAAAAATTAAAACGACGTTTTATTGGTTTTGACAATAATGAAGAATATTTGAAAATTTCTGCGGACAGGTTGAAAAATGTTATTTACGAAGGGAACTAATAATATGACTATGGTAAAGAGAAATTTTGATACATGGCTTGGCACGTTTCGTAAATCCATCAATGGATATGACTATTATGTTGACTTTCCAAAGGTGTACCAACACGTTGATGCTATCAAAGTAGAACTTAACATTCTTAATTCACTTATTGGCTCTAAGGACATTGAAAATGAGTTTGCGATGATTGTTTCTAAGTATCCTGAAACACTGAAGTGCATTCCCATCCTTCTCGCGGTTCGTGAATATGAAATTTATTGTCAAGACGAGAATGGAGCATGTGATTATCATTTCAAAAAGTTTGATGATAGCCTTAGCATTGTTCAATACCAGTATTTTATGCGTAAAACAGGTCTGTTCGATCTTATGAGTCACCATATTATTGGTAGTCTCATCGATTATTGCACCGGTATTGAAACAGGACTTGACAGCAATGGCAGAAAAAATCGTGGTGGTCATCAAATGGAAAATCTCCTTGAAAAGTATATCAAGCAGACAGGTGTTGAATACTACAAGGAAATATATCTTACTGATATCGAGCAAAAATGGGACGTTGACCTGTCTACTATTTCTGCAGAGGGAACGTCTACGAAGCGATGGGATTTTGTAGTTAAGATACCTTCTAGTATTTATGTTATCGAAACAAATTTCTATACTAGCGGCGGTTCAAAGCTAAACGAGGTCGCTCGTAGTTATAAAATGATTGCTGAAGAAGTTAAAAGTTGTCAAGGTGTTAATTTTGTTTGGATAACTGATGGTGCAGGATGGAAAACTGCGAAAAGAAATTTACATGAAACGTTCAACATTTTGGATACTATTTATAATATCAAGGACCTAGAAAATGGAGTATTGAAAATGTTGTTTCATGGGAAGTTGTTATAAATGTTTTGCAATTTTCTAGATTAGTTTTAATGTAGTGTTTACAAAAAATATATAGAAAAATGACTTTTGTAAGATGTGTACCGACCCCCAAAAAAAGTTAGGCCTAAAAATCTAACTGATGGAGGTCTTTTTTTTTATGTCATAAGTTCTTAACGATAGCTTTTTTGTCCTATTACTCCTGAGAGCAAATTTCAGGAGGTGTCCAATATGACGGACGATGAGAAAAGGCAGATTATCGTTTTGCGCCGAGGCGGTCTGGGATACGGTAAAATAGCACAGCAAACAGGCATTTCGGTCAATACAGTCAAGTCATTCTGCCGCCGAAGCAATCTGGTGGTTTCCACTGGTGGGAAATCAGTATGTGAATGCTGCGGCAAGCAGATAGAACAGGTCCCGGGACGAAGCAGAAACGCTTCTGCTCGGATAGTTGCAGAAACAAATGGTGGAACGGGCATCTTGACTTGGTGAAGCGAAAGGCAGTCTATACCTTTACCTGTCTGAACTGCGGCAAGGTATTAAGACTTACGGGAATAGTCAACGGAAGTTCTGCTGCCATGCTTGTTATATTGAGTACCGTTTCGGCGGAGACCGTCATGGATAAGAAAACATTTCAAAATGAAGCGCTGTTCCTGATGACATTGCATCTGATGCAGTTGATGCGCGATGAAAAACTTATCACGGAGAGCGAATATCATATGGCAGAGCGCCAGATGCTCGAAAAATATCATCCTTTTTCCGGCTCTTTATACACTTGATAATTGTATCAAACAGAGTGATATATAGTGTTGGAAAGGAGTGGATTTTATGCGAAAGACAATTCTCAAAGTCGAGCATCAGGTATCGCCGTTTAGAAAGCAAAAGAAAGTAGCAGCCTATGCCCGTGTTTCCGTGGAATCGGAACGGATGCAGCATTCACTTTCTGCACAGGTCAGCTATTACAGCAGCCTTATTCAGAAAAATCCCGAATGGGAATATGCTGGTGTCTATGCGGACTATGGTATTTCCGGTACGGGAATGGCAAAGCGGGATGCGTTCAACAAAATGATTGCCGATGCAGAAGCAGGGAAAATCGATATCATCCTTACAAAAGCCATTCAGCGGTTTGCCAGAAATACAGTCGACCTTTTGAACACGGTACGTCATCTAAAGGATATCGGTGTCGAAGTATGGTTTGAAAAGGAAAATATCCATACCCTGAGCGGCGAAGGTGAGCTGATGCTGACCATCCTTGCATCATTTGCCCAGGAAGAAAGCCGGTCCATCAGCGAGAATATAAAATGGCGTGTGCAGAAACGGTTCCAACAGGGCATGCCGCCTGCGAAGTTCTTCATATATGGCTATCGATGGGAAGGGGACAAACTCGTAATCGTTCCGGAGGAAGCAGCTGTTGTACGGAGAATATACCAAAATTTCCTTGACGGGAAATCACGGGTTGAGACAAGACGGGAGCTTGCGGCGAAGGGCATCAAAACCAGGCATGGTAATAACTGGGGTGATCCCAGCATCAAGCAGGTACTTACCAATATTACCTATACCGGTAATCTCCTGCTTCAGAAAACATATATAGAAGATCCTATTACTAAAAAAGAACGGAAAAACCGTGGCGAGAGAACAAAGTATTTTGTCGAAAATACTCATGAAGCCATTATTGATAAGAAAACGTTCGATTATGTACAAAAAGAAATGGCATGCCGATGCAAATTAGGGCCATTTGCTAACAAATCACTACATACGACATGCTTTACGGGAAAAATCAAATGTGGCATTTGTGGAAAAAGTTACGTCAGTAGCAAACGGAAATATAAAGGGCGGCATATCGGGTACTGGGGATGTACATCCCATAAATATAAAGGAAAGAACTGTGGCGCAAAAGGAACTATTCCGCAAATCGTGCTGGAACGGGAATGTACGGCTGTCCTTGGACTGCAGGCTTTTGATGAAAACATATTCCTTGAAAAAGTTGATACAATTACTGTACCTGAATATCGTGTCATGGTATTTAACATGAAAGATGGCCGAAAAATTATCCGGCACTGGGAATCAACTGCAAACAAGGATCACTGGACGGAAAAACTCAAGGACAAGCAAAGGGTTTGGACGAAGCAGTACCGGATGAGCGGGAAATCGAAGCGGTATTCTGCTTTTACAGATCGGATTCTATGCGTTCAATGTAACATCTGCTTCAAACGCTGCCTGGACAAGCGAAAAAACGGGAAAGTTGCTTACTGGCGGTGCAAGATCTCGGGAAAATCCTGCAAGGTTCCGGGTATACGGGAAGAACCATTGAAGCAGATCGCAGCAACGGTGCTTGGCTTGCCAGCATTTGATGATGCTGTGTTTCGGAATCAGATAGACCATATTGAAACTGGAAAAACGGATGAACTGACATTTTGTTTTACCGATGGCAGGAGAACAAGCTGTCGCTGGCCACCGGTTAAAACGGGAAATTGCTGAATACATGAAGGGAGGTGGAAACTATAGTGGAAGCGCGAAGAGTACATACCATTCCGGCAGTCATCAGTCGCTACACCGCAGAACCCATCAATAGCCACCGGAAACGGAGAGTGGCCGGTTATGCCCGTGTATCGACAGATCATGAAGATCAGGTGACAAGCTATGAAGCACAGGTTGATTATTACACCTCGTATATTAAGGGCAGGAACGACTGGGAGTTTGCCGGTATATACACGGATGAAGGAATCTCGGCAACCAATACCCGTCACCGTGACGGGTTCAATGCGATGGTAAGGGATGCGCTGGATAATAAGATTGACCTTATTATTACAAATCCGTCAGCCGGTTTGCCAGAAATACCGTGGACAGTCTGACGACGGTACGCAAGCTCAAGGACAAGGGCATCGAGATATATTTTGAGAAAGAAAACATCTGGACGCTTGACGCCAAGGGCGAACTACTCATCACCATCATGTCCTCGCTTGCCCAGGAAGAAAGCCGGAGCATTTCCGAGAACACGACATGGGGACAGCGGAAACGTTTTGCCGACGGGAAGGTCAGCGTACCGTTCAAGCAGTTCCTTGGGTATGACAAAGGACCGGACGGCAATTTGATTGTCAACAAGGAGCAGGCAAGGGTAGTGAAGCTGATTTATAGGTTGTATCTTAGCGGCTATACGTTTCATTCCATTGCCGGTGATTTGACGGAACGGGGTATTAAAACTCCTGCTGGATGTAACGTATGGAGTCCAAGCACTGTCAGGAGTATTCTTACGAATGAGAAGTATAAAGGCGATGCGCTTCTCCAAAAACGTTATACGGTGGATTTCTGACCAAGAAAACAAGAGCAAATCATGGCGAGATTCCGCAGTACTATGTGGAAAATGATCATGAAGCCATCATCAGTCCGCAGGTATTTGATTGGACACAGGAAGAGATACAAAAACGTGGGCGTGGCTGCAAGCGGCACAGTGGGGTCAGTATCTTCTCGTCGAAGATAAAATGTGGCGACTGCGGCAGCTGGTATGGAGCCAAAGTCTGGCATTCCAATGATAAATACCGCAGGACTATTTACCGCTGCAATGATAAATTCAAGCATCACTGCAAGACTTCGCACCTTTCCGAAGAAGATATTAAAGCCATTTTTGTAAAAAGCCGTGAACCAACTGGTTGGGAATAAAAATGCAATTATTTCCAATATACAACTGATACGGGAAGAACTGTGTGATACGGCAAATCTTGAAAGCGAGCAGGATCGGCTGAATCAGGATCTGATTGCGCTTACCGATATGACGGAAAATTGTATTGCTGAAAATGCACGGGTTTCCCAAAACCAGACGGAATACCAGAAACGTTATAATAACCTTGTCAACCGATATGATAAAACAAAGGAACAATACGAAGCGGTTACTGCAAAAATCCAGGGCAGACGATTACGGAACGAGCAGTTAGGAGTATTCATCGATAATCTTAAGAACCAGCATTTGATAGGAAAATTTGATGAACGATTGTGGTGCAGTCTGGTTGATTATATTACAGTCAATGGCAAAGATGATATCAGAGTGACGTTTAAGGATGGGACGGAAATACGCGTGTAAAAGATGCCGAAATTGGTTTTTTTGCATAACCTTATATTTTTATATTGACAATTATTTGTGATCCTGATAACATAACGATTAAGCAATCGTTTAATCGTTATGTTATCAGGAGGGCAATTATGTTAAAAAAACTAGTACTGAAAGGCTTAGACTGCGCCAATTGTGCATCCAAGATTGAACAGGAAGTGAATGAGCTTCCTGGAGTCAACGCAAATATGAATTTTTTGAATCAGACATTAACGTTAGAAACAAAATCGGATGTTAATATTCTCGAGTTAAGTGCAAGGATAGAAGGAATCGTAAGGAAAATAGAGCCGAATGTCAAAATTACTTATGAAGAAAATGTTTACAAGGCAAAAACAAACGAAAAGAGTAACGATGCAGATAATGACGAGGTTAGTGATGACAATAATGATGATGAAAATCGTAAAAAAGACATAATAAAACTTGTGGTTGGCAGTGTTTTATTTGCAGTCGGATTGATTTTTAAACTCCCGAATTGGTTTGAATTCACAATATTTTTAATAAGTTACATCATAGTTGGCGGAAAAGTTATTTTGAGTGCAATACAGAGAATCGCCAGAGGCGATGTATTTAACGAACACTTTCTAATGAGCGTCGCTACTATTGGTGCTTTCTGTATAGGCGAGTATCCAGAAGGCGTAGCTGTTATGCTGTTTTATCTGTTAGGCGAAATGTTTGAGGATATGGCTGTGGATCATTCCAGAAAATCAATCAGTGCATTAATGGATATAAGACCTGATTATGCAAACCTTGAAATAGGTGACGAACTGAAGAAAATATCACCTGATGAAGTAAGCATCGGAGATATTATTGTTGTCAAACCGGGAGAAAAGGTCCCTTTGGATGGTAAGGTCATAGATGGAGCGTCAATGGTTGATACAGCAGCACTAACTGGTGAATCCATTCCTCGCAGACTGAAACCTGGCAGCGATGCCTTGAGTGGATTTATAAACAAAAATGGTGTTTTAACTATTAAAGTAACAAAAGAATTTGGAGAATCTACTGTATCAAAAGTGTTGGATTTGGTACAAAACGCCGGTAACAAAAAAGCTCCGACCGAAAAATTCATAACAAAATTTGCACGTTATTACACTCCTGTTGTTGTATTCGGAGCCTTGGCACTTGCAGTAATACCACCTTTAGCTATTCCTGGGGCAACCTTCTCTGATTGGATTTACAGAGGATTGGTGTTCTTAGTGGTATCCTGCCCTTGTGCGTTAATACTTTCAGTACCATTAGGATTCATCGGTGGTATCGGGGGAGCTTCTAAGAGAGGTATATTGGTAAAAGGCGGAAACTACCTCGAAGCATTGGACGATGTTGGAACAGTCGTTTTTTGATAAGACGGGTACTTTGACTAAAGGTGTGTTCAAAGTTACTGAAACAAATCCTCAAAATGGTTATACAGATAAAGAGTTGATAGCATATGCAGCATATGCGGAAAGCTATTCAAGTCACCCGATTGCACTTTCGATTATAAGCGCGTACAATTCAGGAATTGATAAAAATAGAATCGAAAATTATCAGGAAATTGCTGGGCATGGCATCAAAGCTAATGTCAATGGAAAAGAAGTTCTTGCCGGTAATACCAGATTAATGGTCAGTGGAAATATTGAGTATGATGATGTTGATACCATAGGTACAGTAGTACACGTCGCAATAGATAGGACATATGCGGGCAGCATTGTGATTTCAGATGAAATAAAAGAAGACTCCGCTACTGCAATTAAAGAGTTGAAGGCCCTTGGCGTTGAGAAAACAGTGATGCTTACTGGCGATCTAAAGGCAGTAGCGGACAAAATAGGCCAACAATTAGGCTTGAATGAGGTTTATTCCGAACTATTACCTGCTGATAAAGTAGAAAAGATTGAATCCCTGGAAGCAATAAAATCCCATAAAGGAAAGATCTTATTTGTTGGTGATGGGATTAATGATGCGCCAGTACTTGCGAGAGCCGACATAGGTATGGCGATGGGAGGTTTGGGATCGGATGCTGCGATTGAGGCCGCTGATGTTGTAATCATGACTGATGAACCGTCAAAAATTGTTTCTGGTATAAGAATTGCAAAAAGGACAAAAGGCATTGTATTACAAAATATTGTGTTTGCATTAGGCGTAAAAGCCGTGTTTCTTGTATTAGGAGCCTTAGGGGTAGCTTCAATGTGGGAAGCAGTGTTTGGAGACATGGGAGTTGCCATCATAGCAGTTCTCAATGCAATGCGTGCATTGAATACGAAAAATTTATAAATCCTTGCAGAATTTATCGCCCTTAATTCGATTTTTCTGAGATTGAATACATCACAGGAAAATTTGCAAATATCAAAAACGAAACATTTATATTTGGACGACTCATTCAATCTTAGTATCAATAAGGCGAACAAGTAATATTATTAAAATTAACTTATTGTTTATGAGAAGGGGAAAATTATGATAATCGGTAATCCAAAAACACAGCAGATCAAGAACATGATTTGTGTGATGTTACTATTATCCATCAGGATATATTAGAAAAAGTAAAAAAGAAATAACTGATGATGATATCTTGTATAATATGGCTGAAATATTTAAAGTTCTCAGCGATCCTACACGCCTAAAAATTATAAATGCTCTCATGCTTTCAGAGATGTGTGTGTGTGATATTTCTGCTTTATTAAATATGTCTCAACCAGCAATTTCCCATCATTTAAGGCTATTGCGACAAACTCATTTAATTAAATATAGGCGTGATGGTAAAATTGCTTATTATTCATTAGACAATGAATATATTAAAATACTGTTTGATCAATGTATAACCTATATTAAAGAATAAGAGCGATAAGTGGAGTAGGTACATTTCTTTGTACAAATGATGTGCGATGGATTACTACGCAACGGATTGAGATATCAGGTAGAATGAATCTGTAAAACGGTATAAAATAGGTTGTATTCCCATGATATCAAAATTTTGCACACGGGGGTGTGCAAAATCCGGCTTATCGTTGCATTGTATCAAATACATGGTAGGATTGGATGATATTTATACAACGGGAGCCACTCTTCAAGAATGTGCATATATATTAAAACAAAAAGGCGCCGCATCGGTGACCGGTTTGGTCATTTCCAGCGGCGCTTTGTAGTCAGCCCAGCGTTTCAATAAATGCTTTTACGATTTCAGGATCGAAAAGGATGCCCGATGCGCTGAATAATTCTCGAACGGCCTGCTGTTTTGTCTTGGCCCAGAATTCGGTAGAAGGATTTATGATAATGTCATAATAATCGGCAACGGCAATAATACGTGCTCCAAAAGGAATATTTGATGCCCGCAGATGTTTTGGATATCCTGAACCATCCCAGCGTTCATGATGATAATGAATGTAAGGAATGATATCTTGGCAGAAAGGGATGTTTTCTAACATATTGCTGCCGGCTGCGGAATGACGCTTGTATTGTGCTCTTTCCCTGGTATTTAAATAGGGAAGCTTGGCCAGTAAGGTATTGGATATAGATAACAAACCAATATCATGAAGCAGCGCGGCGTGCTGAATTGTTTCTATTTCATTGTTGGGCAGTCCCAGTTTAGCGGCAATACTGACGCTATAGTTAGCAACTTGCAGCGAATGGAGATAAAGGCGTTGATTTTTGTATTGCAGCAAGCGAAGAAATTGTGCGGTAACAGTATCAAGAGATTCCCGTTCTTTAGATCCGACTTCGGCAGACTGCATTAATGATAACATAAACATAGAAACAAACCTTTCAATATTATAATAGCTTATTGGATAGTGTCCTTCTGGGAACTTTTCATACGGCGTGCCCGTGTAGACCGTTTAGGATGACGAATAATGGTAAACATTTTACTGCTTGTTCGCTTTATTTTTGCACCTGTGTTTTTTACCCGGCGAATAGTTGTAATTTTCGACTTATGTTTTGGCCGCATGTCGCGGATAGAGCCAAAATCACCGCGGCGTACACTGGTAGCTTTGATACGGTCCGAATGGAGATTGACTTTTAAGGCACTCATAATAGAACTGGCCTTGAGATTAATGTTAAAACTGTATATATCCACGGCAGCGTATAAAAGCTGTGGATAAAAATGGATGCAGATATGTGAATTTTCTGATACGGCTATACAGGTGAGTTCATCATCAACATGATAAAAATTAATACCATCCAGCGGCGCCTCTGCTAACTCAAAAGCCCGTTCTACTAAAGGTTCGAGCTCTTCAGGTTCTTGAAATGTTGTCTTGCAATTGTAAAAATCAATTATTAAATGTGTTCCTAATGTATTTTTCATGATTACCCACCTAACGTTTAGTTACGACTTATTATATAATTTTTTCTGCGCCTTGTAAACGTAAATTGACAAATGTAAATAAGCAAAATTTTGCTGTTATTTAGAAATATAGAAGGAATGTGGAAAAATGATGTTTTTGAGAATAAAAGTAAATATTTTGTATGTAAAAAATTCATAACTTTAAGATATTTATGTTAAAAAATAAAATACCGGCGAGCTTTTTTGCAGCTCCACCGGTTTGAAAAAAATAAAAACTTAAATAAGAGAATGAAAGAATTATTTTATAGTAATTAATTCATAATCACGCGTGCCTAATCCAATTTTTTCAGCATGTTCCAATGTTTCTTTCCAATGCACGTTGGGGTTGCTGTCGAGAAAATGGTCGTGATGATGATGCCAGTTAGGATCAGCAAGATTGTCTCCGAGTTGGCTGTTGGATAAAGGAATTTGTTTTTGACAGGCATCTACGCAAGCTTGATCAATAGCGACAGGATCAAAAGAGGCAAACATTCCGATATTCGGCAGGATAGGGGCATCATTTTCGGCATGACAGTCACAATTTGGCGAAATATCCATGGCCAGACTGATATGAAATGTGGGACGATCTTGACAAACAGCCATAGCATATTCAGCCATTTTACGATCCAATTGATCGGAAGCATCTCGCTGAATCACGGTGATAGCATCAAAAGAGCAGGCACCGATGCAGCGTCCGCAGCCTTTGCACAAATCTTCATGAATATAGGCTTTATTGTTTTCATATGTGATAGCGTTAGAACCACATTCTTTAGCGCAGCGCCTACATCCGCGGCACCGTTTTTCTTTTACCGTGGGTTTTCCCGATGAATGCTGATCCATTTTACCTGCCCGGCTGCCGCATCCCATGCCGATGTTTTTTATAGCACCGCCAAAGCCGGTCATTTCGTGACCTTTGAAGTGGGTCAGACTGATAAATATATCGGCATCCATAATAGCGCGGCCGATATGTGCTTCTTTTATGTACTCCCCGTTTTTAACCGGCACATCAACATCATCGGTACCGCGCAATCCATCGCCAATGATGATCTGACAGCCTGTTGTTATCGGGTTGAAACCATTTAAATTGGCACAATCCATATGTTCCAACGCATGTTTGCGACTGCCTGGATAAAGAGTATTGCAATCTGTAAGGAAAGGGATACCGCCTTGTTCTTTTACTAAATCAGCGACAGCCCTTGCATAATTAGGACGAAGATAAGATAAATTTCCTAATTCACCGAAATGCATTTTAATAGCAACGAATTTTCCATCCATGTCCATTGTTTTGAAATCAGCTTTGATACAGATATTTTGTAATTTTTTTAAAAGATTGGTACCTAAGCCGACACGGAAATCTGTGAAATATACTTTGGATTTTTCCATTTTTTTTCCCTCCTTGTAACTAAATGATACTTTTATAGTGTATCATTTAAAGTGTACTATAAGTCAAGAGAAAATAATATGTATATTCATTATTTGCCAAAAGAGTTCCAGAAAATTTTTCTGGAACTCTTGATTTATAACATATATATAGTTTGTTCATGCTGGGGGACTACGATATTGTTCACTGAACTTCTTCTTCATGTTTACGGAACGGTGTAAAACTGAAATGATTTCCGTCAAAACCAATGGAAACCGTATCTCCTTCGCGAATAGTACCACTGATAATATCTTTGCTCAGAGCTGTTTCGACAGTATGGACAATAAGGCGTCGTAAAGGACGGGCGCCGAACTGAGGATCAAATCCTTGATCGGCAAGTGCCTGCAGCGCATCTTCCGTCCAAGTCAATTCTATTTTAACTTGCCGTTCTAACCGTTCGCTTAAGCGTTTAAGCAAAATAGCGGCGATATTGCGAACTTGATCTTTTTGAAGAGCTTTGAAGACGATAATGTCGTCGATACGGTTCAAAAATTCTGGGCGGAAATAGGTTTTCAGTAATTCACGTACGGCTTTTTCTGCTTCGGTAAAATCTTGTTTTTCCAGGATTTCATGAGAGCCTAGATTGCTGGTCATGATAATGACTGTGTTTTTAAAGTTGACAACTCGGCCTTTCCCATCTGTCAGGCGGCCATCGTCCAGAATTTGCAGGAGTACGTTAAAGATATCCGGATGCGCTTTTTCTATTTCGTCAAGAAGAATAACGCTGTAAGGGTGACGGCGTACAGCTTCCGTAAGCTGGCCGCCTTCATCATAGCCGACATATCCCGGAGGAGCACCGATAAGACGTGATACGGTATGTTTTTCCATATATTCGCTCATATCAATGCGGATGATATTACGTTCATCATCGAAAAGACATTCAGCCAGTGTTTTGCCAATTCTGTTTTACCTACGCCGGTAGGACCGAGGAATATAAATGAACCAATTGGGCGATTAGGATCCTTGATACCGGCTCGTGCACGGATAATGGCTTCACTGACGACGCGGACGGCTTCGTCCTGACCTACGACACGTGCGTGCAGAATATCCTCTAAGTGGAGAAGCTTTTCTCGTTCTCCCGTCATCATTTTTGTAACAGGAATACCTGTCCATCGACTGACGACTTGGGCAATGTCTTCTTCACCGACTTCTTCCTTTAAAAGCTGCGAATCTTGATGTGTGGTAAGTAATTTTTCTTGTTCTGCCATTTGTTTTTCTAATTCAGGAAGTTTACCGTATTTTAATTCGGAAGCTCTGGTTAAGTCATATTCACGTTCTGCTTTTTCCATTTGGCTTTTTACGGAGTCTATTTCCTTTTTTATAGCTTGTGTACGTAGTATAGATTGTTTTTCTTCTTCCCATTTGGATTTAAGTTTACTTTCTTCTGTTTTTAATTCTGCTTTCTTTTTTATGATTTTTTCTAAACGTTCTTTGGAAGCAGCATCGGTTTCTTTGTTCAAAGACTGTTCTTCTATTTCCAGTTGCATGATCTTATGGCTGATTTCGTCAATGGGTTGTGGCATAGATTCTATTTCTGTACGTAATTTGGCGGCGGCTTCATCGACTAAATCAATAGCTTTGTCAGGTAAGAAACGATCGGAAATGTATCGATCTGACAAAACGGCGGCTGCTACCAAGGCTTTATCCCGGATCCGTACGCCATGATGTACTTCATAGCGTTCTTTCAGACCACGGAGAATTGTGATGGTATCCTCTACAGAAGGTTGACCAACCATAACAGGTTGAAAACGGCGTTCTAAAGCAGCATCTTTTTCAATATATTTTTGATATTCATTCAAGGTGGTAGCCCCGATACAGCGTAATTCGCCCCGGGCCAGCATGGGTTTTAAAATATTGCCGGCATCCATGGAGCCCTCTGATGCACCAGCGCCTACAACGGTATGGATTTCATCAATAAAAAGAAGAATTTGGCCGTCTGATTTTGAGATTTCGTTCAATACGGATTTCAACCGTTCTTCAAACTCTCCACGGTATTTAGCACCGGCTATAAGAGAACCCATATCAAGAGAATAAAGCATTTTGTTTTTTAATGATTCAGGTACATCCCCGGCGATAATGCGGCGAGCTAAACCTTCTACAATAGCTGTTTTTCCTACACCGGGTTCACCGATAAGTACCGGATTGTTTTTTGTGCGGCGTGACAGAATTTCGATAGTACGGCGGATTTCATCATCACGGCCGATAACGGGATCAAGTTTTCCTTTACGTGCTGCTTCTGTAAGATCACGGCCATATTTTTCCAAGGCTTTGTAGTTGTCTTCCGGATTGTCGCTGTTAACATGTTGTTTGCGGTTTGATTTAATAGTGGACATGATTTTGTCTTTATGCAATCCGAATTCTTGGCATAATGATTTTACATTATCATCACTTTCTTCAACAATTCCCAACAAAAGATGTTCTGTGCTGATATATTCATCATGCATGGAAGCCGCTAATTGTTGAGCTTTACCAATAACACGAACCATTTCGGTGGACATTGTCAATTGATTTTGACCTTTAACCGACGGGATTCTTTTCAGTAATTGATCTAATCGTGCCTGCAGCATAGGCAAATCCGTTTTGCATTCTGTGAAAATAGTGGATAAAAGACCCTCCGGTTCTTTTACAAGGCCCATAAGCATATGCGTTGCAGTGATTTCCTGATGATAGTTTAAAGCGGCGATTTGTTGTGCAGCTTGAAATGCTTCGATAACTTTTTGTGTATATTTTTCAGTTCCCATAATAAAACCTCCTTCATTATAGGCAATATAATTGTCTACTGTGATTTCAAGTATCATTATACACGTAAAGGTCAAAAAGTCAATAAGTCAAAAGGTTGATTTTTAATATATTATGAAACAGGCAGTACAATAGGAGAATAATGGTAGTCTGCATGAGAAAAACGTAAAGCTGGATTAGTGAAACAATACTGCTGTATGTCTGTTGCCAATATATCTAAGGCAAGCATAGTAAAGCCGCATGATGTTAACGTGCCGACGGATTGCGTTATTTTATTGATAATAGGGAACGTAGTATTTTTTTTTATTTCATGAATAAATCCCCGGCCGCGAGAATTTAAAGCCAAAAGACGGGCGTATTGAGGACCTTGTTCCTGCCATTGCAGCATAGAATTTTTGGTTATGCCTAATACTGTATAGGCTCCCATGCGACAAAGTCGAGTAAAAGGATAGCGGCGTGTTTTTAGCTCCTCTATTCCTGATTTCCATAGGACCGCTTGTCCCATTATATTTTTCCACCGGTTTTCAATACCGTCGCGAAAAGCTGGCAGCAAGCCTAATTCTTCAGGAGAGCGGCGGCGGCTTTCATATAAAATCAGATCTTGATAGCGGGAGTAATCACAATAGGCTTGGTCAGCCAAAATTTTTTGAAAGCTCTTACGATTTTTTTGGGGGATATACTGTATATAGTCGGTTTTAGGGCGTGTTGTGATGACCGCTTGCCGTAATAGGGATGCACTTGCGTAGGCTGTCAGATCTTGTGCGTTGTGTGACCCTGTTCTTTTTACAGGAAGAAACTGAAGTTTTTTTGCATAACGTTTCAGGGCTTTAACATATTCCAAAGCAAGTAATGTATTGGGATATTGCAGCAGACTTGATTTTTGCGGGAGGGCATCGGCTAATGCTTGTGTTAAAGCCGTGCCATAACTGGTACCTTGCAGTCGGCTTGCGGCTAAGTACGGTTTTATATCAATTGATAAAGCTGTTTCTGCCAGCGCTGTTATATCTGAAGCGGAACCATGTTCTATGCCGCAAGATATAGCAGTACAGCCTAATTGGGAAGCAAGGCGGACGCCGCCGGCAGCAAATTCTTCTGCGCCATTAAGAACAAAAGAACAGGGGAGTTCGAATACACAATCAGCACCGCAGGATACGGCCCAAGCGGCACGCTTCCATTTACTAAACAAAGCCGGTTCTCCCCGCTGAACGAAGGAACCACTCATCAGTACGATAATAATTGTGTTGATGCCATATGTTTTTCGCAGTGTATCGATCATTTTTTTGTGGCCGCTATGAAATGGATTGTATTCGGCGATGATGGCGATGCTATCCAAATGTAAGACCTCCTATTCCTATAATATATTATTCTTTATATATACTATATTACAGCATCTGCGTAAACAAGTAAATTGCGGGAATATAATGATGTATCTTTCTATAAAGAGATTAAGCTTTTAAGCTCTGAAACAGACTGCAGCATAAATTATTAATACGTTTTTATAATTTTTGCAGGTAAATTTATAAAAAGTTAGTTTATTTGCTTTTCTATAAGAAAAAAACATGATATAATAGATAATATCTGTTAGAAAGTATGATAGGTGATAGTATGAAATTTTTTAGAATGTGGGCTATGTGCCTTATAATTGTGATGGGGTGTTTGCTGTCCGGCTGCGGCAATACAACTATGCTTGAAGAATACAGTTTCGGCTATACGCAATTGAAGTCGGAACATTCTGAAGTGTTTCTTATGACCCCGTTCCAGCTTGGTAAAGCTAACAGGCAAAATGGTGATGGTGTAATGTATGTAGGAAATGATACCCATATTAATTTGATGGCGATTTCCGAATCAGCAAAAGAATTACAGTACAAAAACTGGCTGAAACTTCACGTACTATGTTGGAACAAACACCGGATATATCGAATCTGCAAACGAAGGTCAACGAAACGACTGTCAATGGTAAGCCTGCTGTGGAAACGGAGTATACCTATGAAGAACCGCTGCATGGCAAGAATACCAAACTGGACGTACGGAGTCTCTTCTTTGAAGATAACGGCCAAATTTGGCATGTCATGTATATGTACCGTGACGGTGACGCCATGGGTAAAGAAGTGACGGATTACATTTTGGCAAAATCAAATCTTACTAGACGATGAAAGAAGGTAAATTGCATGATCATATTGGTTTTAAATTGCGGCAGTTCGTCCTTGAAATACCAATTGGTAAACATGGACAAGGAAGAAGTAATGGCAAAGGGTTTGGTGGAACGTATAGGAATGGAAGATGCTGTATTTACGCATAAATGGAATGGACAGAAGAGAGAAGTTACACAATCTATTCCTGACCATAAAGTAGCTGTACGATTGCTTTTGAATGCACTGACTGATAAAGAATGCGGTGTTATAGCTTCCATGGATGCGATTGATGCCATTGGACATCGTGTTGTACACGGTGGTGAAGAATTTGCAGCTTCCACCTTGATCACAGAGGAAGTGATGAAAGCGTTGGAAAGATGCTCTGATATGGCTCCGCTTCATAATCCGCCGAATATTATCGGTATCAATGCCTGCAAAGCTATTATGCCAGATGTTCCTCAGGTAGCCGTATTTGATACGGCCTTTTCATCAGACCATGCCGGCTAAGGCTTATATGTATGGCCTTCCTTATGAATTATATAAAGAAAATGGTATTCGTCGATATGGCTTCCATGGAACCAGCCATCGTTATGTAGCTGGACAAGTGGCAAAAGTTATGGGAAAACCGGTGGAAGAACTGC